>Ga0194132_10000508_pt1 | contig 79493 bp, 71 predicted proteins | sample TA2KigOf80mmetaG_FD_148612 | JGI IMG/M metagenome (GOLD analysis project Ga0194132, IMG submission 148612) | Freshwater microbial communities from Lake Tanganyika, Tanzania - TA2015054 Kigoma Offshore 80m | ecosystem: Environmental > Aquatic > Freshwater > Lake | place: Tanzania: Lake... | reverse complement strand
TGATTCTAATCTCCCGCTGGCAAGATACAAGGGTGAGCGGCTTTCGGCTGAAGGACCGCTCGTGGTTCGACAGGCTCACCACGAGCGCCTAGCCTTTTTAGACACATTCTAAGGAAGCAGGATTGCTACAGAGGAATTCCACTCATGAAGAAGCGTGTCAGTTGGATCCGGTCTTCTCCCCGGCCTTGTTTCAAAAGTAATGATATCGCTGTGAGAATACGATTTTCATCCAATTCTTGTCACCCTGAGCGGCCTTGCCCAAAAAGTATGGATTTCGATAGTTAGTAACGTTTTGCATACAATTATTGTCACCCTGAGTACTTCGGCTGAAGGACGAAGGGTCTAAAAGTCCGGAAATTTAGATTCTTCGTCCCGATTGCATCGGGACTCAGAATGACATTTGGAACAAGGCCCTTCCCCCCCAACCACTTTTGAGTGCATTTCATACAGCTTAGTCAGTTCTCGCATGATGATTGACTTCAACTATTCGCTGGTCATTGAAGCTACCGAATACCCCGCGTTCTTTGGCTTTTACTCCCCTGAGCGGAGGGCTTTTCAGGGGTTGGGTACTCGGTGGAAGACTGCCTGTACCAAGCCAGGTAGGGAATAGAGGAGTGCCTGACCCTTCTTAAGGAACATCGCCTGCCAATTCCCGATACAAACCCCAACCCGACGGTTACAATCCCGAACCAGCCTTTTGCGGCGGCTGCCTAATTCGGGGAGTTCGCCCCCGTCAACCCCCCACGCGCCGCCAGCGCCCGCGCCAGGGCCGCATCCTGGGTGGGGGCCAGGGCGGTCAGGTGGCCCATTTTCCGCCCCGGCAGGGTGCCGTGCTTCCCATACAGGTGCAGCTTGACCCCCGGCACGTCCAGGGCCGCGGCAAAGCCCGGCTTTCCGTTGGCGGCCAGCCATACGTCCCCCAGCAGGTTAGCCATTACTGCAGGCGTGGTCTGCTGGGTAGAACCCAGGGGCAGGCCGCACAAGATTCGCACCAGCTGCTCAAATTGGGAAGTGGCGCAGGCGTCCAGGGTCCAGTGGCCAGAATTGTGGGGCCGCGGGGCCAGCTCGTTGATTAGCAACGTGTTGTCTTTGGTCAGAAACATCTCCACACACACCAGCCCAATCACCCTCAGTTTCTGGGCCACCGCTTGGGCCAATGTCTGCGCCGCTTCAGCCACTTCCTGGCTGACGCGGGCCGGGGCCAAGGTTATGTCCAGGATGTTGTTGCGGTGGATGTTCTCCACCGCAGGGTAACATGCCAGGTTCCCCTGCCGGTCCCGGGCGCAGATTACAGAAAGCTCCTTCTCGAAGTGGATGAACTGCTCCAGCACCAGCATGTCGCTGCGAGGACGCAGCTGCTGGTAGCTGGGCTCCACGTCGGACGTCTGGCGAAGCACCGCCTGCCCCTTGCCGTCGTAGCCGGAGGTAGCGGTCTTGAGCACCGCAGGCAAGCCTATGACGCTAACCGCCTGCTGCATGTCCTGCCAGGTATCCACCTGCTGGAACTGGGCCAAGGGAAATCCCAACTGCGCCAGGCCCTGTTTCTGCTGCACCCGGTGCTGCACCAGCTTGAGCACCTCCAGCGACGGGTGCACAGGCCGCACCGAGGCAGCATCTGACACCACCGCGGCATCAATGTGCTCAAACTCGTAAGTAAGCACATCGCAGCTTTGGGCCAACTGGCGGGCGGCGCCGGCGTCGGCGAAAGGCGCAGTCAAAAGACGGTCCGCCACCTGGCCCGCGGAGCATCGGGGGTCCGGGTCCAACACGGTGGTGTGGACGCCCATGCGCCGCGCTTCCAGGGCCATCATCCGCCCCAGCTGGCCGCCGCCAAAGATGCCAATCCTGGTATCCAGCCCCTTGCCGGGCGCGGCGGATGTCACGATTCTTCAACCTCGCGGGCCATCTCCGCCCGGAACTGGGCCACACGCTGTTGAATTTCCGGGTACTTATTGCCCAGCATTTGGGCGGCCAGCAGCGCCGCGTTGGCGGCCCCCGCCGGGCCAATGGCCACGGTAGCCACGGGGATGCCTCTGGGCATCTGGACGATGGACAGCAGGGAGTCCAAACCACTGAGGGCGGAGCTGCGGACCGGCACGCCAATGACCGGCAACACCGTCTTGGATGCAGTCATGCCGGGCAAGTGGGCCGCCCCGCCTGCGCCAGCGATGATGACCTCAATGCCCCGCCCCTGGGCCGAAGCGGCGAACTCAAACATGCGGTCGGGCGTGCGGTGGGCAGAAACTACTTTTACTTCATGGGGCACTCCCAGCTTGTCCAGCATCTCCACCGTATGCTGCATGGTCTCCATGTCGGAGCGGCTGCCCATAATAACCGCCACCAGTGGCTTGTCCATCATTACAGTTCCGCAAAAATGCCCGGCGGCCAGAGGCTGCCAGTCTCTGCGGGACTCCTCCTTTACCTTAACTTGGCCCGATGGCGTCGGGCACCAGTATTTTGCCAGCATAATGGAGGGGCCGCAACTTGCCACGGGCTGGCGCAACAAAAAGGGCAGGCCGCGTTGACCACGGCCTGCCCCGTAACTGAGAGGAAAGTCTGGAATTACCGGGTTGGCACCGGACCCTGGTTATCAAGCACTTCCAGCTGCTCGCAGTTGGCCGATGCAGGGCCGAGTCCAAGGGCGATGGCTGCGGCGTCCGGCGTGTAAATAGCTTTGTAAGAGTACGCCCCCGGCGCCAGCGGCGCGGTATTGCTGGACTCAGCATAGGCTATCCCATTGGTCCCGGCAGCCACGGCTACTTCCACCGAAGCCGGCCTGCCGCCACAGTGGAGGTGGCCCACAAAGAAGGCAAAGGTAACTGTACCCGTGGGCGTGCGGCCAGGGCCCCCGTTGCCGCTGGATATAATTGCCACGTCATGCACCACCGATCCGGCGGGCGCTACCTGTCCGGTACAACCCAGGGCAACGCAGGGTACGGGCAGGCCATCCTGGAAATGAATGAGAGTGCTGGCTTCAACCTTTATGATGAGCAGCTGTTCGCAATTTCCCGGAGTAGTACGGAACCCCAAAGCTTTGGCGGCAGCATCGGGCTGGTAAATGGCGCGGAACGAGTAGTCGCCAGCATCCAGGGGGCCGAAGGAAGCGGACTCGGCGGTGGCGGTGCCGCCGCTGCCATTGAGCGGCACTGTAATCAGCGTAGCGGGCCGCACCAGGTTGCATTCGGCAGTACCGGTGTAGAAGGCAAAGGCCACGCTGCCCGTGGGAGTCATACGCGGGTCGGCACTGGTGACCGTGGCTAGGTCATGCACCACTGACTTGTTGGGCGCCACCTGTCCCAAACAGTCCTGGGCCGCACAGGGCGCGGGAGTATGGTCAGCCAGATGCACCTGGGTGGTGATGCTTGCCGCAGAGGTCTGGGCATATGCGGAAGCGCCCGCCCCGGCAACGCCCAGCGCCAGGGCTAGCCCTAGAGCCGCCACCCAGAGCCGCTGCCGCCGCTGAAAGATTTCCGAAAACCTGTCAAATTTCATGCGCCCCAACTCCTTCTAGTCCAATCCCCAAAGTCCGGTGATTTCTCACAAGCCATTCCCAATATCAAACAGCCCCACAAATGGGCAGTGCATCAGGCAGCCACTCATCATGCCGCCTCCCGCTAAAATCCAGTGGGGTAAAAACCCGTATTACATCTGGACACCGGCGTTCGGACGCATCCGTGGCAAACCTTTTAGGGCGCCACTCATGCAGACTATTCCACCAAAGTAACACGTTAGGGATAATGAAATGTCCCAAATGACATCCAAAAAGTGCCAATGCGGCACGAGCCTGCTAACAACCGAGGCTATGGCCTTCTCAGCCCCGGCAAAGTATGCCAATCTGCCACGATGATTGCAGAACGGCTGCCCATGCCGTAAAGTGTGCGCTGCCGCTAAAACTTAACAGGCCTGGCGGGCCAAAGGGCACGTCGCTACACCAGAGCAAGAGTCTTGGCGGCCAATTGAGCCTTGCAGCCACCTGGAGGAGTCAAAATGAAGATTTCCAGCGTTCAGGCCATTTGCTTAAGGATTCCTGTCCAGGTGCCGGTGTCCGGCAAGGCTGACACCGTGGGGCTGGCGCTGGTGCAAGTGCAGACCGATGAAGGCATCACCGGCATTGGAATATTCAGGGAGCTGGAGATGTGGGCCACCAAAGGGCTGATTGACCGGGAACTGGCCCCCTTCCTGGCGGGCCGCGACCCCCTGGCCATTGAGCGGGTCTGGCTGGATGCGCCTTGGGAGGCCGGTCCATCTTACAAAGTGGGCGGCGGCGTAGTTACCCGCGCGGTAAGCGCCATTGACCAGGCACTGTGGGACATAAAAGGCAAGTATTTAGGCCAGCCCATCCACAAGCTGCTGGGAGGAGCGTCGGAATCGTCGGTGGCCTGCTACATCACCTTTGGCTTGGCATCCCTCAGCCTGGAGGACCTGGTGCAGGCGGCGCGGCAAGTAGTGGGGCAAGGCCATGACCGCATCAAGTACCAGGTAGTGGCCGCGGACCGGGGCCAGGACATTTCCGAGGACGTACAACGCCTGGGGGCGGTACGGGAGGCCATCGGCGACTCGGTAATGCTCATCGTAGATGGCAACGCTAGATACGACTACAACCACGCCAGAGAACTGCTGCGGCGCATCCAGCCCCTGAACATCGGCTGTTTCGACCACCCGGTGGTGTTGCGCGACCTGCATCTGATGAAAGAGTTGCGCCGGGAGACCAGCATTCCCCTGGCGGCCCGCGCCTACAGCGGCAGCCAGTGGGACAACCGGGACATGATTCTGGCTGGGGCCGTGGACGTGATGCATTCCAACGTGCTGGACAGCGGCGGCTACACCGGCGGCTGGAAGGTGGCCCACATGGCCGAGTTGTTCCACCTGCCTATGGCCACTGGCGGGGCCTTCCACTCCCAAAATGCCCACCTGATTGGCGGCGTGCCCAATGGGTGGATGACCGAGTACCATTTGCTGCTGGCCCAGGCCACCGAAGCGATTTTTATTGACCCGCCAAAGCCGGTGGCGGGACGCTTGGCCCTACCGCAGGGGCCGGGATTCGGCATAGAGCTGAACCAGGCGGCAGTGCAGGCGTACACCGAAGCATAGGGCGCATTTGGCTCCGCGGTGAAGCTCCGACAGGCCAAACGTCCCGGGGCACCCCTTTAAGTGCCTATCCTAAAAACTCACCGCTGAGTACGCGGAGACCGCTGAGATAAAAGGAATCCAATACAAACTCTCTGCGTTCTTTGCGCTCTCTGCGGTTATTTAGGACAGGCTCTAAGTGCCGGGCACGTACCGCTGCAAAAGCCTGGTCAGGGCGGCCCCGCCTGCCGCCAACAGGGCAACGCCGTGCTGTCCCTGACCGGCAATTAACGCTGCGTCCAGCAGGGAAATCCCTGCTATCAGCGTGCTCACCGCCAGCGGGAAGTTGGGTTTGGGCCGCTTCATCAGTTGGTACAAAGCGAACCCCACCCACACCAAAAAGGCCGCATAAAGTCCCGCCGTCACCGGACTTTTCAGGGCTAAAGGCGCCAAATACGCAAATGGCAGCGCCAAGAACCCCACAGGCCACAGGTTCTTGACCCGCGCCAGTTGCTCTTGCTTGGCGGCGTAGGTAAGCCCCACCAGGTACGCCAGCAGCAGTGCAGCGCCCAGCAAAAGCTCTGTAGGCAGGTCCGGCGCTGCCGCCGTACCGGCAATCAGGTACACCAGCCCACGGCATACGCCCATGACCACCGGGCTGAAGGGGTTGGTCTTGTGGTGGCAATCGTAATAGACGATGGCCGCAGCCAGGGCCAGCCCCCAAAGGGCGGGACGCCATTCCAGCACAGACTCCTGGGAAAGGCCCAGCCCTATCAGCAGCGCCTCGCCCAGCGCCAGCATCCCAAACCCAGCCAGAAAAACTGTGAAGGCCCTAACACGACCCGCCGGAATGGGGCGCTGGGGGCGTTCCCTGGCGTCCCAATGCCGGTCAAAGGCATCGTTGAGGTACATGCCGCCCACGTAAAATAGGGACAGGGCCAGCAGCAGCGCAGCCAGGGCCACTGGCTCCAGATTGCCGCCAGCCAGCACTACGCCCGCCGCCACGTTGGTCCACACCGTGGGCAAATTGGAGACCCGCCCCAGCGCCGGGGCAGTGCGCCAGGCAGGGCGTGCTGGGACGGCCGGAGAAGTGTTCAAGGGGCGGCAGGAGCGGCAAAGGCCTCGTTGAGGCGTTGCATCTGGGATGCGGTCAAGCGCCAACCGGAAGCTCCACAGTTTTCCTCCGTCCTGGCCACGCTGTCGGACTTGGGAATGGCGATGACGCGCGGGTGGGCGGTGCACCAGTTAAGAGTCACCTGAGCCTGGGTCTTGCCGGTCTCGGCAGCCACCTGGGCCAGAACTGCCAGCGCCGGGTCCTTGGGACCGCCCTGTCCTGGACGGCGGCGTCCCCGCTGGCCGGTTCCCGCCAGTTCGCCGTCGTTCAAGGGAGTGTAGGCCAGCACGGTGACGCCGTGCTGCTGGCAGTAGGGCAGCAGGTCATGCTCAATCTCTCGCCAGCGCAGGTTGTAAAGCACCTGATTGGACACTATGGGGCTGTGACGCAGGGCGGCCTGGGCCGCCTGCATCTCGCTAATGGAAAAGTTGCTGACGCCGATGTAGCGCACCAGCTTGCGGTCCACCAGTTCTTCCAGGGCGCCCATGGTTTCCTTGATGGGCACGTTGGGATCGGGCCAGTGGATCTGGTAGAGGTCAATTACGTCCACACCCAACTGGCGCAGGCTGCCTTCCGCAGCCCGCAGCACCTGGCTGCGGCGCAGGTGGCTGCCCAGCACCTTGGTGGCGATGAACACCTGTTCCCGGATGGGGCGCACCGCGTGGCCCACCGCATCTTCTGTGCGGTACATCTCGGCGGTGTCAATCAGGAATGCCCCAAGCTGGATGCCCCGGCGCAGCGGTTCCGGCCCGCCCCCGTACTTCCAGGTGCCCAGGCCAATTTCCGGAAGCATTACGCCGGTGCGGCCCAATTCCACCAGTTCCATATTTGCCATTGTCCCCGCCCTTGAGCTTTTCTACAGCGGCAACGACAGCGTAGCCTCGGCCATGCAGACCAGTTCGTTGCGCTGATTCATGCCCCGCACCTGGCAGTCCACCAATCCCCGTTTGCCATCGGCGCGCTTGCCGGTGATTTCCCCCAGGAAAGTGACCCGGTCCCCGGAACGGAAGGGGGTAACCGCCCGCATCAGCAGTCTGCCGCCTTCATAAAAGGCCTGGAGGGGGAAGGAGCGGCCCAGCATCTGGTCCACGTAGGACATGGTGGCTGGGCCGGAGTTCACAGTACCCCCAAAGATGTTGCGGCGGGCAAACTCCTCATCGGTGTGAATGTTGCTGGCGCTGGGCTTGCCGGCCAGGCGAAAGTCGTTGCGGCGGTTAATAATTTCCTGGCTTTCGGAAATCTCCAGGGTAGTCAGCTCATCCCCCACTGAGAGCTTGCTGAACTCCAGGAACCGCTCGGGCGCTGTGGTGGAACCGGGACTGAGCCGCTGCAAGCCGGAGCGGGCATTTTCCCCAGTGGGGGGAACTTCGCGCTTGCCGCCCACATACTCAAAGATGCAGGTGTAATCGTAATAAGCTACCTGCTCACCCTGCTGGTTGGCGGCTTCCACGCGGAAGGTCACAAACTTGCTGCCCCGGCGTTCGTACTTCTCCAGCACCCGGCGGGTGGCAGTGATTACGTCCCCAGCTTTGACCGGCTTAAACCAGCGGATTTCGCACTTGGCGAAGGGCGTCTGGCGGCGGGCGGTGACCGACTTTTCCAGCGCCACCAGGCCGTTGGCTTCGGCGATGTCGTCCCGCAACAGGGGGGCGTAGCTCAAGAGCATGGAGGGCATGGGGACCCACGCGCCGCCATATTCCACGTTCACTCCAGCCTTGTGATAGCGGGGGTCCATGTTCTGGGATATCTTGGCGTACTGGGCAATGTTTTCTGGAGTCAGCGCCACCTCGGTCCGGCTACCTGCCTGCCCAGGCTGCACCGCATCGTAGTCCCAGAGCCTTTCCCGTTGTTCAACCATCGCAGCTACACCTCAGTATGTTTGAAGGCCAGCTTGCCCTGCCGCGTTGCGCAGGGTGGCGATAAAACTGCCGGACCGGGCATAATCCACCCGCCACCACCGCTCCTCCTGCGGGGCGAGACCCCAGCCAGAAATCTGGTAATAGCCCGGACGCCCTTTGCCGCCATAGACCAGAAGCGCCACGCCCAGGCCAATGGCCAGCACCCCGGTAATTAGCAAGAATGTTACCAGGTAAGCGCCCACGATTGTGATGGCGGCGCCGGCCAGCATCATGGGGTGATTATTCCTATGCACCAGCTTGACTTCGCTGAGGGCATGGTAGGGAATCTCCCTTAGCTGGGGTTGCCGCCCTGGCGCGGCGTCCGGCTCCAGGCGGATGACCCGCTGCGAGGTGGCGTAAAAGGGCTGGCAGATGCTCAGTAGCGTCTCAGCAGGCCCCAGATAGTCCTGAATACTCAAGGCTCCGGCGTCCTCCCGGCAAATCAGCTTCACTAATTCTACTGCAAACGAAGTTGATGCCCAAGCCCGTGGGGGACAATTTCTCATTTTCTTCCAAAAATGTTACGCAAGTGGGGCGTAGTCCCAGCGGACCAGGACGCCTCCACTGAGAATGCAACAACTCTGTTTCCCACACAGGGCAATCGCATCTTGTTTGTGCGCAGACAAAAATCCCCCTGGCCCCCCTTTATAAAAGGGGCGTTGGGGGGATTTCTCCAATGAAGGTCTTCAGCCTTGTCCTGCGATTCAAGGAAGCCAATATGAGATGCAACAAACCTGCTTTCTGCCACCCATCCCCTTGCTATGGTAGTGTATCAATTAGCCCTTCGTCATTCCGGCTTCCGCCGGAATCCAGGGGAGAACTGTATCTATTCTTTATCTGGACACGGCTTTGCCCAAAATGTCATTCTGAGTCCCGATTGCATCGGGACTCAGGGTGACAATAATTGTATGCAAAACGTTACTAACTATCGAAATCCATACTTTTTGGGCAAGGCCATCTGGACACCGGCTTTCGCCGGTGTGACGAGTTGAGTCCTTAAGCAAATTGATACACTACTCTTGCTATGGGAACCTTGCGCCGCCATAATGTGGGCACTTCAGCCTGGAGGCAGATGGGACATGAAAGTGGGATTCATTGGCCTGGGCACCATGGGCGGCAGCATGGCCTACAACACTTTGCAGGGCGGCCACGAACTGGTGGTGCACGACATCCGCCGCGAGTCCGCCACCCGGCACCTGGAAGCCGGGGCTACCTGGGCCGACTCCCCCAAAGCGGTGGCTGAGGCGTCGGACATAGTGCTGACTTCACTGCCGGGGCCAGTGGAAGTGGAGGCGGTGGCGCTGAAAGAGGATGGCATCCTGGAGGGTATGAGCGCGGGCAAGGTGTACATGGACCTGAGCACCAGTTCACCGACACTGATACGCCGCATTCACGAAATCTACGCCGCCAGGGGCGTTCACGTCCTGGACGCGCCGGTCAGCGGCGGCCCGAGGGGTGCACGCAGCCGCCGCCTGGCGGTGTGGGTAGGCGGCGATAAAGAAGTCTTTGACCGCTGCAAGCCCGCCTTGGACGCCATTGGCGACCAGGTGTACTACGTCGGCCCCATTGGCTGCGGCTCCATTGCCAAGCTGGTGCACAACTGCGCTGGCTACATTATCCAGTGCGGCCTGGCGGAAGTGTTCACCATGGGGGTCAAGGCAGGGGTGGAGCCGCTGGCCCTGTGGCAGGCGGTGCGCCGGGGCGCCCAGGGCCGACGGGGCGTGTTTGAGGGGCTGGCCGAGCACCTGCTGCCCGGCCACTTTGACCCGCCGGACTTTGCCCTGCGCCTGGCCCGCAAGGACGTGGACCTGGCGGTGTCTGTGGGCCGGGAGTACGAGGTGCCTATGCGTCTTGCCAACCTGGCCCTGGCCGAGATGACGGAGGCCATTAACCGGGGCTGGGGCAACCTGGACTCCCGCGTTGCCATGCTGCTGCAAGAGGAGCGGGCCGGCGTGGAGGTGCGGGTGGCGCAAGACGTGCTCAAGGCGGCCCTGGAGCAGGAGCGGAAGGGCGGGGGCGGGTGAGAGCAAGTTGTGAAGATAGGGCGTTGACCTTTGAGAGGCCCAACAGGTACAGTGGGATTAGCAGTTGAACCCAAGGTAATGGCATGGCTACAGTAAAAAGCCTTAAGACCCGCAAGCCCACCCGAAGGAAAGGCCAAACCCTCTCCACTGAGGAGTTGCGCCAAAAACGTAGCGAAAGGGTGCGCACGGCGGCTAAATTGGTCATTGAGCTGCATAGAGGCGCCCTGAAGGAGTTGGCACGTCACTAGACGACGATACTGGTTCCTCTCTGTTGAAGACATTGAGGATGTTATATATCAATTAGCAGCGGATGCTTACCCTGACTATCCCGACCCGATGCCAGCATTTCAGTATTTGGGTGGCGATTATGGGAAGGGCTTGCTGGCATCCGCTCTGGCTCAACCCTCACAGACCTTTGGCGGCCGCTTCCTGTATAGGACAATCTTCGACAAGGCGGCCGTTTTATTGTGCTCTATTATCAAGAATCATTCATTGGTGGACGGCAATAAGCGAACCGCACTAACCACCATGGGAGTCTTCCTTGCCCTGAACGGGTATCTCTTCTATGCTTCGCAGGACGAAGCAGTCCAGCGTTGCCTCTCTATCGCCAGAGCGAAGGGCAGTGTGGATTTGAGAGAGACTGCTAGGTGGATACGGTCATGGTCAATAAACTCCAGGGTCTACCAATCGTTGACTGAGGAGCGACTAAGGAGCTTAGTGAGACTCTCCGAGGTTAATTGGTCATACGTGACGGGTATGTTTGATGTCGCCTTCAAAGATGACGAGGTGTATCGGGCTGTGCGCCGAGAACTCCGCAAATAACCTGGAAAGGGTTCAAGGCACTCTAGGGCCGCCACCTCAAATCCGGCTGTCTGGCGGCCCGGGCTTCGTCCAGCCGAGTTACCGGCGTAGTGTGGGGGGCCTGCCGCACCTGTTCCGGGTTGTCGGCAATCTCCCGGTCAATGTCCCGCAGGGCCTGGATGAAGGCGTCCAGGGTCTCCCGCGTCTCCGACTCCGTAGGCTCAATCATCAGGGCTTCGGGGACAATTAGCGGGAAATACATGGTAGGCGCATAGAAACCGTAGTCCAGCAGCCGCTTGGCAATCTCCAGGCCGCTGACGCCCCGCGCCTTATGCCAGTCGGCGGAGAACACCACCTCGTGCATACAGCGCCGGTCGTAGGGCAGGTGGTAGATGTCCTTGAGCTTCTCCAGGATGTAGTTGGCGTTGAGCACCGCGTTGCCGCTGATGGCGCGGATGCCTGCCTCGCCCAGGGTGCGGATGTAGGTGTAGGCCCGCACCAGCACGCCAAAGTTGCCGTGGAAGCCGCTGACCTTGCCAATGCTGTGCTCCGGCGCGGTCAGACGGTAGGTGCCGTCACTGTCCTGAACCACCACGGGCGCGGCCAGGTAGGGCAGTAAAGTTTCGCCGCAGCACACCGGCCCAGCGCCGGGGCCGCCGCCGCCGTGGGGAGTGCTGAAGGTCTTGTGAAGGTTCAGGTGCACCACGTCAAAGCCCAGGTGGCCCAGCTTGGCGCGGCCTACCAGGGCGTTCATGTTTGCCCCGTCGCCGTAGACCAGGCCGCCCGCCTGGTGAACCACCCGGCAAACTTCCACAATCTGGGTGTCAAACAGCCCCAGGGTGCTGGGCAGGGTAATCATCACCCCCGCCAGGTCCGGCCCGGCCAACTCGTGCAGGGCGTTCAGGTCCACGTTGCCCGACGCGTCTGACCGCAGGGTTACTACCTCGAACCCCGCCATGGCCGCCGAAGCCGGATTGGTGCCGTGGGCGCTGTCGGGGATGGCCATCTTGCGGCGGGCCGTATCGCCCCGGGCCTGGTGGTAAGCCCTCATCATCAAGACACCAGCCAGTTCGCCATGCGCCCCTGCCAGGGTGGCCAGGCTGGTCCCGGCCATGCCGGTGATTTCCCGCAAAAACTCCTGGAGCCGGTACAGCAGCTCCAGCGCCCCCTGGGAAACCTCGGCGGGCTGCAACGGGTGGATGCCCGCAAAGCCGGGCAAGAAAGACACCTCGTCGTTAATCTTGGGGTTGTACTTCATGGTGCAACTGCCCAGGGGGTAGAAGTGGGTGTCTATGGAATAGTTGAGCTGGCTGAGGCCGGTGAAATACTGGACCACTTCCGGCTCGGAGACTTCGGGCAGGGGCAGGTCGTCCCGCAGCAGGGCAGCAGCGGGCAAGGGATGCGGCGGCACGTCCAGGCCGGGCAGCACCGAACCCATCCGGCCGGGCACGCTGCGCTCCATGAGCAGTTTAGCTGTGTTGCGGTTGCCGCCTTTAATGGCCATTACTTGAACTCCCCCAAACTTGGATACCCCCTCTGTATCTCCCCCTTAGCAAGGGGGAAGGGCAGGATGGGGGTCTCTACGCCACCCGCCCCAACCCCTCTACCAGCGCGTCAATGTCCGCTCGGCTGTTCATCTCGGTGACACACAGCAGCATCCCCCGGTCCACCGCTGGGGGCAGCAGCGGACGGTAGGGAGGCCCACTGAGGTCCAGGCCACCCAGGATGTTCCGCTCCAGCAGCCGCCGGTTAATCTCCGCGGGCGGCGCGGGGCACTGCACCACAAACTCCTGGAAGAAGTCGCCCCGCTGGAAGGGCAGGGAGTAGCCGGGCAGCTGGGCAATCCGGGACGCGGCGTAATGGGCCTTGTGGTAGCAAAGCTCCGCCACCTGGCGCAGCCCCTGCTTGCCCAGGGCTGCCAAGTAGATGGTGGCAGCCAGGGCAAAGAGGGCCTCGTTGGTGCAGATGTTGCTGGTGGCCCGTTCCCGCCGGATGTGCTGCTCCCTGGTCTGGAGGGTCAGCACGTAGCCGGTGCGGCCCAGGCGGTCCACGGTGCGCCCCACCAGGCGGCTGGGCATTTGCCGGATGTATTCCTGCTTGGCAGTGAACAGGCCCAGGTAAGGTCCGCCAAAGCTAGTCGGGATGCCCAGGGGCTGGCCTTCGCCGGTGACAATGTCAGCCCCATAGTGGCCCGGCGACTGGAACAGGGCCATGGCAGTGGGGTCGGCAGACAGCACCAGCAGCGCGCCTTGCCCATGGGCCGCGGCGGCCATCGCCGGCATGTCCTCAATATACCCGTAGAAGTTGGGATACTGCACTACCAGGCAGGCGGTCTGGCCAGTCACCTGGGGGTCCCAGTGGCGCGCCCCCACTATTTCAATGCCCTGGGGCTGGCAGTAGGTGCGGATAACGTTCAGGTAGGCGGGCGACACGGTGTCGGACACTACCGCCTGGCTGCGGCGGGTCACCCGGCAGGCCATGAGCACCCCTTCGGCCAGGCTGGTGGCGCCGTCGTACATGCCGGCGTTGGCCACCTCCATGCCGTAAAGGTTGCTGATGAGGGTCTGGAACTCGTAGATGACCTGCAGGGTGCCCTGGCTGGCTTCCGGCTGATAGGGAGTATAGGCGGTGATGAACTCGCCGCGGGTCATCAGCGCCTTGACGATGGCTGGGATGAAATGGTGGTAGGAACCTGCGCCCAGAAAAGACGGGCCGCTGCCCAGGGGCCGGTTGCGGGCAGCCATCCGCCCCAGTTCCTGCTGGATTTCCAGCTCCGACATGGGCGGCGGCAGGTCCAGGGACGGGTTGCGGAACTGGGCGGGTATGTCCTGGAATAACTCGTCAATGGAAGTCAGGCCCAGCGCCGCCAGCATCTCCGCCTGTTCTTGCGGCGTGTTGGGAATGTAATGGGACTGGAAATAGGTATCAACCATCTCAACCAACCGAAATCGCCCCTCGCCCCCCTGTGCAAAGGGGGGACGGTCTAAGCCCAGCCGTATGGGCGAACATCTTAGCCCCCCTTTGGTAAAGGGGGGTTGGGGGGATTTTTGCAATGGCAGTTTCACTTCAGTCCACCCACAAAGGCATCGTACTCTTGGGCGGACATGAGCTTGTCCAGCTCGGCGGCGCTGGCGATTTGCACCCGCAGCAGCCAGCCCGCGCCGAAAGGGTCCTGGTTGGCCAACTCTGGATGGGCCGCCAGCTCCGGGTTAGTCTCCACCACTTGCCCGGTAACTGGGGAGAACAGGTCTGACACCGCCTTGACCGATTCTACCTCGCCCATTTTCTGGAGCTGCTTCAGGGCAGCGCCAGGCTTGGGCAGGTCAAAGAATACGATGTCGCCAAGCTGGTCCTGGGCGTAGTGGGTGATGCCGACCAGAGCACGCCGGGAAGCGGCGTCCTCCAGTTGCACCCACTCATGCTCTTTGGTGTACTTGCGGTCTTGGGGACTCAACTTTCGTGGCACCTCGCTTTGACTGGCTCAGGAACCCTGCTTGGGCCGCGTGTAAAATGGCAACTGAGTCACCTGGGCCTGGGCAGGCCGCCCCCGGATGTCCACTTCCAGCACTTGTCCCAGCGCGGCGCAGCGCACCAAAACGTAGCCCATAGCAATGCTGGTGTCAAGGGTTGGGGAATAGCTGCCGCTGGTGATGCGGCCCACTTCCTGCCCGTGATCCAGGATGGGATAGCCGGCCCGGGGGGCGCTGCGCCCGGGAAGGGAAAGCCCCACCAGCTTGCGGGCCACGCCCTCCCGCATCTGACGTTGCAGAGGTCCCGCGCCGAGGTATTCGCCCTCTTGGCGCACAAACCGCTCCAAGCCCGCCTCAATGGGCGTAGTCTCCGGGTCAATCTCATGCCCATGCAGGGGCAGTCCCGCCTCCAGTCGCAGCACATCCCTGGCTCCCAGGCCGCAGGGCAATGCGCCCAGCTCCATAAGAGTTTTCCACACGAATTCGGTGTCCTGCGAGTCGGTGACCAACTCAAAGCCGTCCTCGCCAGTGTAGCCGGTGCGGCCCATAAACACCGGTTTGCCCTGCAGAGTGCCCCGGCCCCAGGCAAAGGGACGCAGAGAGGACGGGGTATGGCCGTCCTCCAGTTGGCAGGCCTGGTCCATGAGGCGCACGGCCCGCGGCCCCTGCAGCGCCATCAGCCCAGTGCGCATGGTGCGGTCGTCAATAGCCACCCCACTGCGGAACTTGCGGCCAATCCAGTCCTCAAACCAGGCCAGCACCGCCAGGCAGTTGCCTGCGTTGGGGATTAGCAGGTACTCCTGCTCCGCCAGCCGGTAGAAGATGGTGTCGTCAATAACGCCGCCCCTTTCGTTGCAGATGAGGCAATACCTGGCCCGGCCCGCCCGCAGGGTGGAGGCGGCGGCGGTGAGCATCCAGTCCAGGAAGGCGGTGCTGTCCCGGCCGGAGATATAGAGGCGGCCCATATGGGAGACGTCAAACAGACCGGCAGCAGTGCGCACCGCCTTGACCTCGGCCAGGATGCCCGAGTACTGCACCGGCATGTCCCAGCCACCGAAGGGCACCATGCGCGCCCCCAGGGATAGGTGGGTGGAGTAAAGGCCCGTCCGCAGGTTAGTTTGGGTCAATGGAGAGTCCTTTGTTTGGCCGGGCAGTCAAGCCGGAAAGTTATTTCGCCGCCAAGCGCATCATCATTTGGGCACTAGCATGATAATGGGAAGGGCGCTGAAGGCGCAAGGAGATTCCATGTTCAACCAGGCACGAGTGGCGGAGCCTGAGTATCACCTGACTGGCCGAGTCGCGGCCAGCAAGGGCTATAATATGTCAAGCCGGGCGGACTGCATGGCCCCGGCCATACCTGCCAAGCAGAAGCTTGAAGAACCCAGGGGGTTGGTTATGTTTTGCACCCAGTGCGGCGCCCGTCTGCCCGAGAGAGCTGCTTTCTGCGCGCAATGCGGCGTGCGGGTGGCTGCTCCGCCAGCCGGAGGCGCATCAATTCCCAGCCCCGCTTCGGCCCCCCATCCAGTGGGGCCTCCCCCGGAAGCTCCCTTTACACCTCCAGCCGCCGGCCAGGGGTTTACACGCCCCACTCCCGCGGACCTGGCCAGCCTGTGGCAAAGATTTGGCTCCTGGATAATTGACATGGTCGTTGGGGCCATACCTTTAGTCAACTGGGCTGTGGTCATTGGCAACTTGATTGCCTACCGCCGCGGCATGACCCTGGGGCTAACCATTGTGGGGGCGCGCATTGTCCGGGGCAACGGCCAGATATCGGGGTTTTACCACACGGCCGTCCGGGGCATGGCCGCCGTTTTGAGTTTCATCCCGTTGGGCCTGGGTTACTGGTGGGCCTTCTGGGACCCTTACAAGCAGACCTGGCACGACAAAATCATGGACACTTACGTGGTGCGGAACACCGAAGAAATGTCGCGGCGGCCCGGCACCAGCGCCAGGGCAGCGGTGATTATCTTTTGGATCCTGCTGGCAGCGTCCATAATCATTGCGTTTCTAGTAGCAATGGCCATCGCTGCGGCCGCGGCTTGGGGTGAATTTTTATAGGCGGGCCAGGTTAGCGTGGGCTGGTCCCTGGCCGTGGCGAAGCATAACCCACCAGCTCCACAAACCCCTTGCCGCCTACGACTACGCCTTCCCGCGTGCCGGTTGCCTGCACCGCGCCCTCCCAATACGGCAGTCCTATGTATGTGCCGCCAGTAAATTCGGAATTGGGCATTATTGGCGTAAGGTTCATCACCAGGGACAGCGGCAATACTCCCAGCGTCCACCCACTGGGGTAGACCGCCCCGTTGGATGGACTGGTCCAGATGCCCGCGGATTTCAGCACCAGGTCATTGCCCGTCAAGTGGCGCGTGGAACCATCAGGGGCAATGTAAGTCCCATAGGTCGCCACTGGCTGGTGCGTAGCCATGTCCCACACAAAGGAGGCCATCACGTCTGAACCGTCGCTGAGTTGCAGACAGAGCCAGTCCCAGCCCACAGCAGTCTTGCCGGGAGCGCCCACCGGGCTAAATGCGCCCCACTGGTGGTCCATCCAAATGGTCGCGGTAACCTGCCGGGTCGCCGTACCCACCTTAAGCGTGCCTGTCCCTTCCAGGCGAGTCTGCGAGTAGTAATAGGTCAGGCCCGCGGCACCCAGGTCCACCAGCCCAGTACCCTGGTGGAGCGCCGCAGGCTTGCGGGAAACGGCCCGCAGCAAGAGGAAGTATTCACCAGTTTGGAAAGCCAGCAGGTAGTCGTGGCCGTCGCCAGTCATGCGCCAGTCTTCGGCCTGGACATTGAAGCTCCCAGGGGCCGAGGCCAAAGCGAGGGACAGTTTTCCCGCCACCAAATGCCAGCCCCGGTAATGGTCGCTGAAACTGGCTTGCAGCACCTGGGGCGCCACCCCTTCCGGCGTGGTGCGCTGGAAAGTCACAAAGTGAAAGCTGTAACTGCCGCCCTGGTCGTCAGCCACATGCCCGTTGAAGTACCACCACTCAACGGGCGAAAAATGGGGGCCTTCATCCCCCGGGAGGACCACCACTTTGGGAAGTGCAGTGGCCGTGGGAGTAACCGGCGCCGCAGGACGGGGTGTTGAAGTTGCAGTTGGGCCAAGAACAGGCGTCGGCGCAGTCGCTGGGGCCGGAGCCAGCGTGGGCGATGGGCTGGCGGTGGGCGCACGGCTGGACCGCCCGCAGGCAACTAGGAATAACAGCAGAGTCAGGGTTGCCAACAGTATGGCGGGCCAGCGGCAAAAGTATTTCATAGCACACTGATTATCTCATATTCTTCCCCGGAGGAAAGCTGTACTATATTGGCTAGGCAGGTGATGCGACGATGCCCAAGATGACTCGGCAGGAAATTGAGGCGTTCATGGCGGAGCCGCACGTGGGCCACCTGACCACGCTGCGTCCCGACGGGCAGCCCCATGTGACGCCAGTCTGGTTCCTGTGGAAAGACAACCATGTACTGGTCATGACCGGAGCAGACTCTCTCAAGGCCCGTCACATTGCCAGGAACCCGGCGGTGGCCCTGTCCATTGCCGCCGGCCAGCAGCCGTACCGGTACGTTGTTGTAGAGGGACTGGCTAGCCTCACCTGGGACAACCTGCTGGACACGGTGCGGGACCTGTGCATCCGCTACAATGGACCGGAGCGCGGCACGGCTTCGGCAGTGGAACTGATGGCGGACCGGGACACCGTGCTGATAATTGACATTGCCATTAAACGAGTAATCTCGCGGAAGTTTGAACGGATGTAAGGCGAGAGGGAAAGCCAGCGTGAGAAACAGCGCCGACGTGGTCATTGTGGGCGGAGGGGTCATGGGATGCAGCATGTTGTACTATTTGGCAAATCTGGGCGTGGCCCGCACCCTACTGCTGGAACGGGACGTGCTGGGTTCCGGCTCCACGGGCCGGTCCCAGGCCATTTGCCGGATGCATTATTCCAACCCCGTTACAGCATCCCTGGCGTGGGAGAGCCTTCAGGTCTTCACCAACTTTGACCAGATGGTGGGCGGCGGCTCCGGCTTCGTCAAGACCGGCTACCTGGTGATTGTGGAACCCGTGGACCGGCAGGGGCTGGCGCAGAACGTGGCCATGCAGCTGGAGTTGGGCATCGCCACGCGGCTGGTCAGCGCCGCCGAGCTGCGGGATCTGGCTCCGGCAGTGCAAATCTTTCCAGAGGAGGGCCTGGCCTGGGAGCCGGAGTCGGGCTACGCCGACCCGTACCAGGTGACCACCTCTTACGCCGCCCGCGCCAGGGAACGGGGCGCCGAGATTGCCCTGCGCACTTCCGTTACGGGCATAGAAGTCGCCAACGGCCGGGTGCAGGGCGTGGTTACGGAACAAGGCAAAGTGGCGGCGGGAACGGTGGTAGTGGCCGCCGGCCCCTGGTCCCGGCGGGTGCTGGAGGGCGTTGGAGTTGATGTGCCCTTAGTGCCGGTACGCCACCAGATAATGCTGGTCACCCGGCCTGTGGAGGCGGTGCCCGCGCACCCCACGGTGGGAGATATTGCCCAGTCCTTGTCCTTCCGGCCCGATGGGTCAAACCTGACCATGATTGGCTTTGGCGAGGACGAAGCAGATGTGGACACCTATAACCAGGGGGTGGATATGCTCGCGGCGGCGGAGGTTATGGGGCGGCTGGTGCGCCGGGTGCCCGGCATGGCCGACGCCTACTTCCGGGGCGGCTGGTCCGGGCTGTTCACCGTGACTCCCGACTGGCACCCCATTCTGGACAAGGTTCCCGGCATTGAGGGCCTGTACTGCGCCGTGGGGTTCAGCGGCCACGGCTTCAAGCTTTCCCCCATGATTGGGCTAACCATGGCGGAGCTAATCGTCAAGGGCCGGGCCAGTTCCGTGGACATCACCCCTTTGCGGTTCAGCCGCTTTGCTGAAGGAGCGCTGCTTTCCTCCCGCTACCGCTACCGGGTGCTGGCGTAGTCGAGGTATGAAATCTGCCAGGGTCGTTGCATTCTCGGCCCGATTGTAGGGGTGCACCTGCGTGTGCTCCCCTAGCCCTTGACCCAGGGGCAGACACATAGGTCTGCCCCTACCACTATTGAGAATGAAACGACCTTGGAAATCATCCAACCCCCTTTGCAAAAAGGGGTTTCTCACTGCCTCGGAGGGGCGTACTGCTGCTGGGCCAGGGTGGTGTAGGTCACGGGGGTGGTCATGGCCAGGCCGGCGTCCACAGACAGTACCACGCCGCTGACCCACCGGGCCTCCTCGCTGGCCAGATACACCGCGGCCCAGGCCACGTCCCAGGCGGTGCCTTCCGTGCCCAGGGGCGCGGCCTTGCGCCGCTGCTCCCGCAGCACATCGTCCATGCGCGGCGCCACCATGGGCGTGTAGGGCAGGCCGGGGGCAATGCAGTTGACCCGGATGTTGTCCCGCCCGTGGTCGGCGGCCATGGAGAAGGTCAGGCCAATGACCGCCGCCTTAGAGGCAGTGTAGGGCGTGCTGCTGTGGGCGCGCAGTCCGGCAATGGAGGAGATGTTGATGATGGCGCCTCCGCCGCCTTTGACCATCTGGGGGATGGCGTATTTGCTGCACAGCACAATGCTCTTGACGTTCACCGCCATCACGTGGTCCCAGTCCTCCTCCTTCACCTCCACCACGGTGCCCCGGCGGGAGATGCCCACGTTGTTGTCCAGAATGTCCAGCCGCCCGTAGCGCTCCACCGCCGTTTCCACCATGCGGCGGCAGTCATCGGCCTTGATTACATTGGCGGCAAAGACCGAGGCCTCACCGCCCTCTTCCCTAATCATGGCCAGGGTTTCCGCCGCCCGCTCCTCCACCGAGTCCACCAGCAGCACTTTGGCTCCCTCCCGGGCGAAGAGCACTGCGGTAGCTTTGCCATTGCCTACGCCGGGGCCGCTGGACCCCGCCCCCGTGACGATGGCAACCTTGCCTTCCAGCCTGGGCCGACGCTCTGCCATTGACTGCACCTTCCTCTCTCAACCTATCTTCAAGACACCGGTAACATCCGACAAACCCAGCCAGTTGTCAAGGGCCGCAGCGACCCATGCCACCGTCATTGCAAAATACGCCGTTCGCAGGGCTGCTCCAACCTTGCTCCTTCATCCCAAGGGCGGGTATCGTGGATGTGGGAGGCCGCCAATGCGAAAGAACAACAAAGTAATGGTTGTCACCCTGCTGATGGCCCTGGCTGTCATCGCCGTGACCATCCTGGTGCTGCTAATACCCCTTTTCAATCCTCAACTGGCCGTTTATGTCACCATCATGGCCCTGGCGTCCATGGTGGCGCTGCAAAAGTACGTGGCATCCTTAGCCGCCTTTTTCGTGCTGCGTTTTTCCAAGTTGTTTGAAGTAAACGACAGGGTGCGCATCGGCACGCTGAAGGGCGACGTCAGCCACATTGGCCTGCTGCACTTCCTGCTGGATGAAGTGGGTGAAGGCGAGAAGTTCGGCGGGGAGCTGACAGGCCGCATTTTACACATCCCCAACCACATGGTGCTGGACCAGCCAGTGCTCAACTTCTCCCAGAACTTTACGGTCAAGGGCCAATTCCTGGCCTGCGGCTACATGTTTGACGAAGTACGGTTGCAGGTCTCTGCCAACACGCCCTTGCGCAAGGCTCAGTCGCTGCTGGAGGACATTCTGCGCCAGGAGGACAAGAACTTCCGGCAGCAGGCCAGGAAACTGTACGTTCTGGATGCACCTACCTTTCTGGACGAAGCAGATGAGGCCCCCAGGGTGATGGTCTTTGCCGAAGGGGAGAAGGTGTTCTTGGTGGGAAAGTTTGTGGCTCCAGTGCGGGGCCGCAACAACATGAAAAGCGCCATTACCCTGCGCTTTCTGGAGGAGGTGGTGCATCTGAAGGAGACGGCGGGGCTTTCAGAATTGAAGCAGTCCCAAGAGCAGCCCATCAAGACCGCCTGATTGCGCCTGACCCAACCTTGGGGCATAATTCCCCCCAAGTCTAGAGTCCGTCAGGAGCATCAGCCATGCCAGCCAAAATCCCCGCCGAAAGTGAAGTGCTGGGCTACTTTAAGTCCCTGTCCAACTGGGGCCGCTGGGGCCAGGACGACCAACTGGGCACCTTGAACCTCATCAACGCCGACAAGACCCGCCGGGCGGTGGCCACCGTCCGGGAGGGCGTCACCGTATCCCTCTCCCGCACCGTGCGCTTTGAGCCGTCCGCCGACGCCCCGATCCCGCCGGTGCACTACATGGTAGAGAGCGGCGAGGGCTGGGCCACCGGCCAGAAGGTCACCTCCCGGCCCAACGCCGCCGCCACCGACTTCTTTGGCATGATTTTCCACGGGGCTACCATCACCCACGTGGACAGCCTGGCCCACTTCTTCTGGGAGGGCAAGACCTACAACGGCAAACCGGCCCACATGGTCTCCACCAACCTGGGGGCCACGGTGTGCTCGGTGGAGCAGGCCAAGAACGGCATCATGACCCGGGGCGTGCTGGTGGACGTGCCCATGATCCGGGGCATCAACTGGGTGGAGCGCGGGGAAGGCGTATCTCCCGAAGACATCCTGGCGGCGGAGCAGCGCTGCGGGTTCAAGGTGGAGGAAGGCGATGTGCTGCTGGTGCGCACGGGCCAGCTCCACCGCCGCAACGTGGAAGGCCCGGTGGACCGCTCAGCCGGCTCCACCGCCTGCCAGGCCGCTTGCCTGCCCTTGTTCCACCAGCGAGGCATCGCCATGCTGGGCTCGGACACGGGCAACGATGTCAGCCCCTCGCAGTACTCCAAAGTGCTCCAGCCCATCCACCAGGTGGGCATCACGGCTATGGGCCTGTGGATCCTGGACAACGCCAACCTGGATGACGTGGCAGAAGCCTGCCGCCAGCGCAACCGCTGGGAGTTCCTGCTGTCCATTGGCCCCCTGCGGCTGCACAACACCACCGGCTCGCCAGTGAACCCCATTGCGGTGTTCTGAAGAACGAAAAACCCCCATCCCAGCCTTCCCCCTTGACAAGGGGGAAGGAGTTTTGTCCCCTCCTCCTTAAACAAGGGAGAGGGCCAGGATGGGGGTAATAGGAGACATTCCTATGCCTGCACCAGAACCCATTCCCATCACTTTGGAGGAGTTCAGCATCCTGTTCCGCCGGGCTGGGCTGGACCTGACCAAGGCGGAGCTGGAGAAGCTGCTGCCCATCTACCAGGAGTTCACCAAGCAGCTGGCCATGCTCCACGACCCCAGCCTGCCTTTGGATGAGCCAGTAATGGTCTTTCCGGCAGAGTGGCACGCGCGGTAACCAGAGGGGTTGTAGGAGTCTGGCAGAGTTTGATCCCGTGCAACACTAAGAGGGTGTGTGACAATTCCCGCTCGTGGTGAGTCCCGACGTATCGGGATCCCGACCAGGTCGGGGCTTGTCGAACCATGAGCGGGCTAAAAGCTACTCGTCCTTCGACAAGCTCAGGATGAGCGGGCTGGGTAGACGGCATTTCTCACACACGCTTTAAGAGGTTGTCTAAAAAGATTGTCTCTGGTCATTGCGAGTGAAGCGAAGCAATCTTGTCCTGGGCACGCGATCGCTTCGGGACTACGCCCCTCGCAATGACTTTTTAGACACCCTCTAAGAAACGGAGGCACAGGGTGGCAAGTCTGGAAGAGCGCATCACCATAGACCCCGAACAGTGCGGTAGCAGACCTTGCGTGCGTGGCATGCGGATCAGGGTAATTGATGTTCTGGACCTGCTAGCCAACGGTCTCACCACAGAGCAGGTCTTGGGGGAACTCCCAGACCTCGAACCTGAGGACATTCGGGCTTGTCTTCGCTTTGCCAGCCGAAGACTCGATCATCCTGTGGTGGCAGCTTGATTCTCTGGATAGATGCCCAACTGGCCTTGCCCAAAAAGTGTGGATTTCGATAGTTAGTAACGTTTTGCATACAATTATTGTCACCCTGAGTCCCGATGCAATCGGGACTCAGAATGACATTTTGGGCAAAGCCATGCCCAACTATCTCCAAATTTGGCTTACTGGATTACTATGACATTTGGGGTAGAGGCATATCCTGTCAGAAATATGGGTTTGCGCAACGCCAGAGACCGGGACATATTCTTGGCAGCACGGGAAGCACCTGTTGTCATCATGACCAAAGATAGCGACTTCATTCAGCTTTTAGATCGCTCGGAAGGACGTTTTTTGTTCTCTGGAGGCCCTTTATGCCCGCCAACAACACTGACCTGTGCTACCTGACCATTGCCGAAGCTGCCCCCCTGCTGCGGGACAAGATGGGCACTGTTATACTCTAGCTCATGGAGTTTGAGTGGGATTCCAGCAAGGCCGCACAGAATGTCACAAAACATGAACTTTCATTCCATGAAGCCGCCACAATATTTGGCGATCCATTGTCCATGACCTTCCCTGACCCAGACCACTCCATTACAGAAAGCAGATATATCACTGTTGGGTTAACCTAACGTGGCAGGTTAGCAGTGGTAGCCCACACTGACCGCGTTGGCCGTATCCGGATCATCAGCGCACGGGAGGCTACTCGCAGAGAAAGGAGATTTTATGAAGAAGGAAGAATGCCATGAAGCCCCCGATGAACTTCGTGAAGAATATGATTTCTCCCAACTCCCTGGGGGCATCCGAGGCAAGTACGCCCAGCAATACCGGGCTGGTACAAACCTGGTGCTCTTGGAGCCAGATGTGGCTAAGGCCTTCCCCGATGACCAGTCCGTGAACGATGCGTTGCGGCTGTTGATGAAGATTGCCCTCCGCCAACAGGCCTGAGGACCTAAAGCCTGGACCTGCGACTATGCTCCACCCTGGGAGGCCCTTTATGCCCGCCAACAACACTGACCTGTGCTACCTGACAATTGCCGAAGCTGCCCCGCTGCTGCGGGACCGCCAGCTTTCGCCCGTGGAGTTGACCCGCGCCTATTTGGAGCGCATTCAGGCCCTGGACAGCCGGCTCCACGCCTACGTCACCCTGCTGCCGGAGCAGGCCCTGGCCCAGGCCCGCAGCGCCGAGGCGGAGATTCTGCGGGGCCACTACCGGGGGCCGCTGCACGGCGTGCCCATTGGGCTGAAAGACCTGTACGATACCAAGGGCATCCGCACCACCGCCATGTCCCGGGTTACGCCGGACCGGATTCCCCAGGAGGACGCCGCCTGCACGGTGCGGCTGCGGGAGGCAGGAACCATCCTGCTGGGCAAGCTGGCCATGCACGAGTTTGCCCTGGGCGGCCCGGACCCCACCAGCCTCTTCCCGCCTGCCCGCAACCCGTGGGACCTGGCCCGCATACCCGGCGGCTCCAGCAGCGGCTCCGGCGCGGCGGTGGCCGCGGGTCTGTGCATGGGTTCGCTAGGCTCCGACACCGGCGGCTCCATCCGGGGGCCAGCCTCGTTATGCAGCATTGTCGGCCTCAAGCCCACTTACGGCCGTGTCAGCGCCTACGGGGTGGTGCCCCTGTCCTGGTCCCAGGACCATTGTGGCCCTATGACCTGGACCGTCACCGATACCGCGCTGATGCTCCAGGCCATTGCCGGGCCGGACCCCAAAGACCCCACCACGGCCGCTGCGCCGGTGCCGGACTACAGTCAGGCGTTACAGGCGGGCATCCGCGGCATGACCATTGGCGTGCCCCGCCAATACTTTTACGAGTCAGGCCCCGACGTGGAACCCCAGACCCTGGCCGCCATTGAGACCGCCCTGGATTTGATGCGGGAACTGGGCGCAGAGGTGCGGGACGTGGAGATCCCCCACATTGAGTATGCCCGGGCGGCCAACCAGGCCATTATGATGGGCGAGGCATTTGCTTTCCATGAACACAACTTGCAGACCCGGCGGCAGGATTACGGGGACATGGTGCGGGTGCGGTTCCTGCTGGGCGGCCTGATAAGTTCTTCGGATTACTTGCAGGCCCAGCGGGTGCGCCGCCTGATTAAGCGGGAGATGGCCCAGGCCCTGCAGGAAGTGGACGTGTTGGTGACACCCACGTCACCCAAGCCTGCTGCATTGCTGGAGGGCTACGATGCCACGGTGACGCTGACGGGACGGAGCTTCACCAGCCCCTTCAATGTGGCCGGACTGCCCGCCATCTCCATTCCCGGCGGCTTCACCAGGGAGGGTCTGCCCATCGGCTTACAGATTGCCGGCAAGCCCTTTGACGAGCCCACGGTCCTGCGGGTGGCCTGCGGATACGAGCAGGCAGCCCGCTGGTTTGAACGCAGGCCGCCTGTTTAATGCCTGATCTGCAAGACCGCAGAGATTTTGGTGAACCTTAGTTCGATATAGTGAAGGTAGTGGCAGACCGGAGCCTGCCCTGAGACAACCGAAGGGCGTCTGCCACTGTCATTGAGTCACCTGCCCAGGGCGCACACGCAGGTGCGCTCCTACCAGCCTTGCCGCAATAAGCGACCGTTGTCAGGCCCCTCTCCGAAGGGCCTTCAGTGCATGAGGCCTAGGCCCTATGGCCAACCCAAACACTTCTTCTTCAGACAAAGGCCACTGTCCGCCCCGGCTGCCTGGAACTGATGTTGGTGTAGCAGCCTACTGGCGTGCAGCCAAACCACCATTTCGCCAAACCGCCGCCCTGGGCAGGCCCGGTGACCTATTCCAAAAGGCATGAAGGCGTTGCTGGCGGCTGGTGCGGGCGAGCCATCTTCCTGGAGTAGGAAACGGTCTGGGTTGATCAAGTCCAAGCCGGGGCGAGACCTGGCGCCTTTAATCAAGGCTCCCAGAATGCGATTCCGAACTTCCACCTTTCTTTTCGCCTCATTGACGGTGCTGTTGGGGAACACCCTTAACCACGGCACATAGTCCGTCAAATTAGCGGCGCTGGCGTTGCGGAAGACCCAGAAAATCAACTCCAGGAGTTCGTTCCGGTTTCTTGCGAACTCTCCAGTTTCGCCTTCGCTGCCGCCAAATATGGCCCGGAACATTATCATGGCGTTAGTACGCCCCAGCATTTCCAGGGGATGCATCAATAATCCGGCGTCACTCCCCTGGCCAACCTCTGCCACCAGGTTGTTCACCACCTCTTCCACATGCTGTTCACGTATTTGCTGGAGGCGGCGCAGCGAAAGCAGTTCGCGGTTAGCAAATCGCTGCAACTGCCGCCAGTGTTCGCCGTAGGGAGCCAGGGCCAGGTCCTTCCCATAGTGGGACAGGATACCCATGACCTCGCCCACCCAGCGGTCGGCTAATTCCGTTTTGTCGAAGGCTTCTTTAAGCAAGTCCGGGTGGCTGATTACCACCGTCGGCACGCTGCCGAAGGGTATGGAGCAGATGTCGCCGTACTGTTTGGCAATGCGGTGAACGGCTAGATGGGGCTGGCTGCGAAGCTTTAGCAAGGAACCGAAAACAGGCAGCCCTTTGGTCCAGGAAGAGCCTTGGCGGAGCTGGAAGTGTCTAATGCCATTGCAGGCCCCTTAGAGCTTGTGTGAGAAATGCCGTCTACCCAGCCCGCTCATCCTGAGCTTGTCGAAGGATGAGTAGCTTTTGGCCCGCTCATGGTTCTACAGGCTCACCACGAGCCGGAAAAACCGCTCACCCTGAGCTTGTCGAAGGGTGAGCGCTCGTAGTGCACAGCACTTTTTAAACACCCTCTTATAGAGAAGGCTTTAGCAGGCGCCATTGGCGGAGGAATCTAGAAGCCTGGCGAAGCGCGGAATTTGGCTGGGGATCCAGGATTCGAACCTGGGCTATCTGATCCAGAGTCAGACGTACTACCGCTATACTAATCCCCACTGGAGACCAAGCCAGGACATAAGTGCGGGCCTGGGCAGATTTATCGTAGTTACCCAGCCGCCGCCTGTCAAGCCATTGCTGGCATCCTCTGTAAGTCCCTGTCTGCTCCTGAAGCCGTGGCTGCGCCGGCCAGAGTAAAGCCGCGCCCCCTGGAGTTTCCAGAGGGCGCACCCCGGACAACCATTGCCGCCAAGGGATATTACTTGAACTTCATGGTGTTAACCCGCAGCCGCGGCGAGTAAAGGGGTTCCCAGTCCACGTTTTTCCCCAAGCCGTACACCATCTGGTTGTGGAAGAAGGGGATGAAGTAGGCTTCGTCGTAGGCGATGTCGGCTACTTCGGTCAGCAAGCGGGCCCGCTCCGGGCCTACGGGGGCCGCCGATGCAATATCTATCTTCTTCTGCAGGTCAGCGTAGCACGCGCGGGAGTTGATGTTGAAGCAGCCCAGCCGACGGTTGCCCTGAGTGGACATGTCCAGAATCTCGTTGGAGGTGGCGGTGGTATAAACGTGGGAGGTTGTGGAGAGGGGTGCCGGCGGGACGCGGGCGGCACAGTCCAGGGCCTCTTTGTAACCCGCCACGTTGGTGAACTTGCCGCAGCCGGAACTGCGGATGTCGGTGTAGCGGGCCAGTTCCAGGGCGAAGAACTCGGTGGTGACACCCGCTTCCTTCCAGTACCGGGCCACCGCCTCCATGAACTCCACGTCCTTGAACACCCGGTTGGCCTGGACGTAAATGTTGACCTTGTTGGCCGGGTCGTAGCCCGCTTCCTTAAGCAGTTGCTTGGCCAGGGTGGGGTTATACTCCCTGGGCTTGGAGTTGCGGTCGGTGATGCCCACGGTGCCCTTCACGGAGATGCTGCCCAGGCAGGGCACCACACCCTTGTACAGGGCCTTGGCGATGGCCTCGCAGTCCACGGCGTGGATCAGGGCCAGGCGCACCTTTTGCTTCTTAAGCTCCGGGTGCCACATGGTGTCGAAGATGCCCGCAAAGACCTCGGTGGTGCCGGAGGCCTTGGCGACGGGAACCTGAGTCTGGTTCTCAAAGCCGATGTCCTCCGCCCAGTCGCCTTCGCCGGAGCGAAGCATGGCGGAACGCACCAGGGCCTCGCCCCGCCAGACCTGGGTGAAGGTCTTGATGTTGGGCGCCTGGGCGTCGAAGGCCTTGCTGGGCAGATAGTCCTTGTTGGCCTCGAACTTGATGTCAATGCCGCTGCGCCACTCCACCAGCTTGTACGGCCCCAAGCTGATGACTTTGCGGGCGCGCTCTTCTGGGGAGGCAGCCTTGTACCAGGCGGGGGCCTGGAACTTGCTAAAGAGCATCCCCCGGGCCAGGATGGGGCAGGCGGACTTGCACACGATGTCCACGGTGTAAGGGTCTACCACCTGGGCGCTCATGGCGCCCGAATAGCTGAAACTGTCCAAGCCGTTGGCTGAGTCGCCGTTGTAGTCCAGGTTCACCTTGGCGGTTTCGGCGTTCCACTCCTCCCCGTTGTGGAACTTCACGCCTTTGCGCAGAGCGAATCGCCAGCGGGCAGGCTCAATCTGCTCCCACTTGTCCACTGTGGACAAGGGCACTACCTCATAGGTCTTGCTGTCAATCCAGGTGAACGGCTCGTTGCCGGTGTCTACGCAGGAGAAATGGATCAAGTTGGAGGCGCACTTGGTGGTCCAGCCGTCCAGACTCAACGGCTCCTGGCTGCTGACCAGGATAATGTTGTCCCTGGCCGGTGTGGCAGGTTGGGCCGGGACTGCCGTGGGTTTGGGCAGCGTGGTGGGGGCTGCCGGAGCGGTAGGCTTGAAAATATCGGCGCTTATGGGGGTGGGAGTGGCCACGGGCGATGCCGGCGCCCCCGGGGTAGCGGTGGCTGCTGTCCCGCAGGCCGCCAGGAACACGACGACGAAAACCGCAACAATGTGGAGCAGGATTCGTATATTATATTTGCACTTTATGCGGTTATACATATAATCTCCTTCCTTACTCAACCATTAGCTGACATCATTAGCCCATAATGAGCAACAAAGTGACAAGCTATTCCATTGAGTTAGGCAGTACTTTAAATAAACATTATTGTTCTTGTCAAGGGGTAATGGAGCAAGCCGCAGTCCATATTTGCTTGGATAAGCAACGAGACAGGGCTGGCCTGGCTGTACTCCAATTCTCGGACGAAGTTTTATGCCAGGCCCGCCAGTGGCGGCGCGCCATTGTGCACAAAAAATCGCGAGTCCCGCCAGCCGCCCTTTGCAGAACGGCACTGGCGGGACTCCTAACCCGCACTTGGCAAGCAAGCGAGCACGTTATTTCAGGACGATGCCGTGAATGTTGGAGGGGTAGAATGCCAGCGGGAACGGCTGCCACTCCTTGACCTGTGGGCCAACCGCCCAGGGTATGTTGATATATCCAATGCCCAATTCGTGAGTCTCCTCCCTGGCGCGTTTGCTCAGGGTGTTGAAAGCCTTCTCCCTCTCCGCTGGGTCGGTCACCGCCAGGGTTGACTGCACCAGCTCAAATATCTCTGGATTTTCGTGAAGCCGGGAGCCGTGGGTTGGAGACCCATGTGTTCAAGATCACCTTGCCAAAACCCTGGCCGCCGGGGTATCCGGCTTGTGCCAGAAGCTGGCGGGCTTTGTCGGGGTCATAAGGGAAGGGGTCCAGATCCGGACTGTAGCCAATGGAACTGGGGGTAGTGTGGGCCCAACCCTTGGTCTGAAACACCTCAGGGCCGCCATACAGCTGGTCCCGGATTACGGTCTTGTCTATGGCGTAGTCCAGCGCCTGCCGCACTTCCTTCTTGCTGCAGGGGAACTCTGACCTGAAGCAGCCGTACACACCACCCGCATGTAAATCCCTTCTGGGCCGAAGATCAGGCAGCCGCCGCCAGCCTCTATCTGGTTCTTGGTAGCCAGGCTCGCCGGAGCAATGTCCGCTTCCCCGCTGCGGATAGCCGCCACTCGCGTAGCCTCCTCGGGCACCAGACGCAGCTCCAATTGCTGGACCTGGGCGTGGCCTTCCGCCGGTGCGACTATGGAGTTTTGAGGCAAGCCCCGCAATGCGGTGGGAAGAAAGGGGGTAAGGGCTAAAAGAGTGCGTGCCGAGGGGCGCTTTGCCTGTTCAGGTGGTTGATTTCAACCGAGCTAATGCCTAACAACATGAAGGGTGTCATTCTGAGAAGTCCCGATGGCATCGGGACAACAAAGAATCTGGGGTGGGGCAAACGCCCATCACCCCAGGCCCTTCGCTTCGCTCAGGGTGACAGCTAGCACTGGTTATTTTGGGTCTCGTCATTCCGGCGCAAGCCGGAATCCAGCAGGCCGCGACAACCTGGTGCGTATCTGGACACCGGCTTTCGCCGGTGCGACGGATAGACCTCTTTCCTGCCGCCGCCGCAAACTGAACCACTGCCTGACAGCTTCGGCATTTTGTTAGAGCTTATGCCAAAAGTAGACTGCTCATGGTTTGACAAGCCCCGACCTGGTCGGGATCCCGATACGTCGGGACTCACCACGAGCGGAGGAAAGCGCTCGCCCCTTCGGCTGGCTCAGGGCAGAGTCTGAGCCCGTCGGAGGGTGGGCAACAGCTATGCCACGACCTTTTGACACAAGCTCTGAGAGCCTGTGTGAGAAATGCCGTCTACCCAGCCCGCTCATCCTGAGCTTGTCGAAGGATGCGTAGCTTTTAGCCCGCTTTTGGTTCGACAAGCCCCGACCTGGCCGGGATCCCGATACGTCGGGACTCACCACGAGCGGGAATTGTCACACAAGCTCTGAGACAAACGAGACCGCCCCGAGGTTTTACTTCGGGGCGGTCTGTATTGCGAGGAAACGGGGGAGATGTTGTGTTACTTCAACACAATGGTATGCAACGCCGAAGGATAGAAAGCCATGGGCTGGGGCTTCCAGTCCAGGATGCGCGGCCCTACGCCCCAGGGGGCGTTGACGTAGCCCAGAGAGATTTCATAAGCGTCATCCCGCAAGCGACGATGCAGTTGGTTCCACACCTTGATGCGTTCCGCGGGTTCAAACACGCTGATGGCCTTGGCCGCCTGGTCGAAAATCTCCGGGTCGTTGTGGCGGCGGCCTGGATTGTCGGCGGTGAAATATGCGCTGCGGAAGCTGGAAGTGCTCTCCACCGAAGTCTCGTTTTCCCGCAGCAGCAACTCACCATAGGCTTCAACGCCGGCGTTGGTAATCCTCTTCAAAGCCGTTTCGTCCCCCACGTACACCTCCACGTTCAGGCCCAGTTCCCGTTTCCAGTAGTCAGCCACCAACTGAGCCGCTTCGGGCATGTTGGGCACGGCCCTGGATGGCCAGGTATTTAGCTTTATTTTGGGGTAGCCCTGACCACTGGGATAACCGGCCTTGGCCAGGAGCTGGCGGGCCTTTTCAGGGTCGTAAGGAAAGGGGTCCAGTTCAGAGCTGTAGCCGATGGCGCTGGGACTGACGTACAACCACCCCCGGGGCGAGTGGATGTCCGTGCCCCAGAGTTGGTTTTGCAGAGTCTTCAGGTCTATGGCATAGGCCAGGGCCTGGCGCACTTCTTTAATGTTGTGCGGGGCCTTGGTCCACGCACCCATGTGCCGGATAAACAGGTAAGTAGCTTCTTGCCCAAAGATAATGCGCCCGCCGCCGGCTTCTACCTGATTTCGGGTAGCCTGGCTCACCGGGGCGATATCCGCCTCGCCAGCCCGCAGCGCCGCCGCACGGGTAGCCTCCTCAGGGACTTTGCGCAAGTCGTAGCTGCGCATGGGGAGCATGCGCTCAATATCAAAGTACTGGTCGTACCGCTCAAAGGCCATCAGTTCCTCAGTTGTATGTTTGACCATTTTCATTGGCCCTGCGGCAACAGGGTTCCGGTCGTAGGCTTCCATCAAGGCGGCATCGTGCAATTTGCTCAGAGGGTCAAGACCCCACAGATGGCGCGGCAGCACCATGCCCTGGCATGCACCGCTGGTGTCGGAGATAAACCCAGCAAAACCTACATCAGGTTTCTTGTGAGTTATGCTCACCTGGTTGGCGGAGACTAGCTCAATCTTCTCCGTGTTGCGGGCCATGTTCAAAGCGCTGGAACTGGTGGAAAAGTTCAAAGAGTTAGGCCCCCAGGACTGCAGCCAGGTGAAGTAAACGTCCTCAATGGTAAGAGGCCTGCCATCGTGGAAGGCGACGCCGTCCCGGATGGTTATGGTCCAGGTCTTGCCATCAGCGCTGATCTCCCACCGGGTGGCAACGCTGGGGATGAAGGAACGGTCGTGGTCCCGGCTCCGTATCAAGTAGCCGTGCATGTTGACGTCGTAAACGTGGCAGTTGGTGCCGTGAGCCGGGGCAAACCGGCCGCCCCAGCCGCCTACCATGACTGTTACTTTGCCTGGGTGGACTACTGGCTGGACGTTTATTGGGTTGGGCACCGCCGGCGCCTGTGGCACAGCGGCAGCGGCAGGTGCTGGGGTGGCGGGTTTGGCCGCGGGTGTGGCTGTGGCAGCGGCGCCGCAGGCTACGGCCAACAGCAATGACAAGACCAAGAAGGCCGAGGTCAGAACCTTGAAGTTCCACATTTGCAAGTACTTCATAACGCACCTCCCCAGATTCGGGCATTCAGGCAGGGATCTGATATGTCATGATTCGTACTATGAAAAGTTACACACTTAACCTCCTTTTCGGTAGTAAATCCTGAATGAATTTCAATATCTAATTTGTAAATATGGTAATATATCTATATTTAAGATATTTAAGCGCTATTGATTAGTGAAATATCTGAAATATAAATTATCATCTCATGCGATGTCAATAGTACCAAAATTGCCAGCGCCCCGATGATGCGCATCATCGGGGCGCTGGCATGAGCGGGCCATAGACGGCCAAGGGCTCTAGCGCTGGGCTACTACCAGTCCTTCATCTTCCAAGGCATCCATAATCTGGTCCGCTTTGCGGGAACCAACCTTTAACCTGCGCTCCAACAATGAAGAGGACAATCGCGGGTTGCGCAAGGCCAACTCCCTGGCCTGCTCCAGGGTGCGTTCGTCCACATCGTCACCCTCTTTCTCCTCTTCTTCTGGGTCATCAATGGGAATAATGGGCAGGGGCGGGCCTTTCTGCTCCAGCCAGAATTTGACCACTTCATCAATCTCCTCATCCAGCACCAGGGCGCCCTGGACCCGCCGCGGCTTGGGAGAGTCGTTGCTCAGCAGCAGCATATCGCCCTTACCCAGCAGCTTCTCGGCGCCGACAGTGTCCAGAATGACCCTGGAGTCCACCTGGGAGGCTACCGCGAAGGCCACCCGGGCGGCAATGTTGGCCTTGAGCAAGCCGGTTACTACGTTCACCGAGGGCCGCTGGGTGGCCAGCACCAGGTGAATGCCGGTGGCGCGGCCCAACTGGGCCAGCCGCACCAGATTTTGTTCAATCTCAAAACCGCCGGTCATCATAAGGTCGGCCAGTTCGTCCACGATGACCACCAGGTAGGGCATCCGGTCCTTGGCCTTGGCATTGTAGCCAACAATGTTCCGGGTGCCCACCTCTTCCATCTGCTTGTAGCGGCGGAACATCTCCCGCATCACTGCCCGCAGGGCGGGGTTTACTTCGTCCACTTCAACGATGACTGGCGCTATTAGATGGGGAATCCGGTTGAAGGGCGTAAGCTCCACCCGCTTGGGGTCCACCATGAGCATCCGCACCTGGTCCGGCGGGCGGGTGAGCAGTAAGGACGCCACAATGGAGTTGATACACACGCTTTTGCCGCTGCCCGTGGCCCCGGCAATGAGCACATGGGGCAAGGCGGCCAGGTCCAGGGCGACCGGCGTGCCAGCGGTATCCTGACCCAGGGCCAGGGGCAGGCTGCTACCCTTGGCCGCCAGCTTTCTAAAGGCCTGGTTATCCATCACGGCCCGCAGGGGCACCTTGCTGGGCAGCGGGTTGGGCACTTCCAGGCCCACTAGAGCCTCGCCGGGCACCGGAGCCTCAATCCGCAGGTAGGGGGTCTTCAGCGCCAGGGCCAGGTCCTTTTCCCGGGTGAGGATGGCCTGGACTTTGACGCGACTGCGCTCCATTTGGGGCTGGCCGCCTTCCCCGCGGGCTCCCTCCCCCTTGCGGTTAATCCAGCCAGGCACCAGGCCAAAGCGCACCACTCTGGGACCGGCCTTGATATCCTTCACCTCCACAATGACGCCGTGCTCCGACATGGTGCTTTCTATGAGGCGGGCCATCTGCTGCAACGGCGCTTGGGGCACGTTGTGGGGTTCCGGCGGCGCCAGTATGGACGTTGCGGGAGGAAGCTTCCACTTGGACTTGATATGCACAGGCTTGGCTGCTTCTTTGCCGGAATCACCCCCAGTATCTTTGATTACGGGGACCGGTGTGGTATCCAACTGTGGGATGGTCCCAGGGGCAACTTGGTCCCACAAGCCTGCGGATTCTTTGGAGAAGCCAGCCTTTGCTGCCGCCGGTCCTTCGTCCTCCGGAAGCAGTTCCACTGCCTGTTCTGCAGGCCGGGACGCTGGAAGCTGCACCTTGCGGCCGAACCATCCGGACAAAAGACCCCAGACCCACCGGAGCCAGTACCGCCAGAACCGCCGTTTGCTGAGCAGCTTCAGGCGGCGGCTCAAGGGCCGGGTCCGCCGGCGCTGGGAACCTGCCACTCGGAGGGTTGAAGACCTGAGCGTTGCACCCACGTGGTGCATAGCGCCAAGGTAGGCCAGACCAATCCGTCGCGGGTAAAGCACTGCGGGGGTGATGAACACCAGAGCGGCCAAGCGCGCCAGGCCCAGCGCGGGAGGCGTTCCAATCATCTGGTTGCCCCAGCGGCCTCCCAGGCTGGTATCAGACATAGGACCCTGGTTGGGGTAGAAATAGGCCAGCACCATGATGGATGCAGCTACCGCAGTCGCGGACAAAAGCCAGGGCCGCCAGTGCCGGAAGACAAACCCAGGCCGGTAGCGCAACGTTGCCAGAAGGGCGGCAGTCCAGACCAGCACCGGCGCCCAGCCGTAGCCCAGCGCTGAAATAGCCCACTGGCGGGCGGCGCCCGACACCGCCAGGGCCACCACTGCCACCGCCACAAAAAGCATTACTACCAGGCCATCGGCCACCGACGCGGGGCGCGGCCTGGACTTTTCGCGGGAGGGGGGTTCAACAGAGCGGCGGATTTGACGAGAAGGACGGGGCATAGCTGCCTCGGCCCGCTATACTTCTATCGGACGATTAAACTTCCACGGGCACTAGAAGTATCATAGGCCATCGGCCAGTTTGCTTAGATAGGAATTCGCGGGCAGTTTCCCGGATTTTGTTCCGGCCTGCTTCCTGTGCTAGGTCTGCGCCGGTTTGCTGAACGCACAGTTCCTGCACCAGTTCGGCCAACTGACTGAACAGGGGTGGAGTTTCTTTGGGGTCGCCAAACCCGCTGGCCACAATCCGAGGCGTGGCCATCAATTGCCCGGTATCCTGGTTCACGGGCAGGACTACTACTACCACACCATCTTTGGACAGGGAGCGGCGCTCCTGCAGCACCTGGCTGCGGGCGTCCCTGGCACTGACGCCGTCTATGAATATGGGTTCCGCGGGCACCCGGTCCACCACGGTGCCGCCCTCTTCCGACAGCTCCAGGACATCGCCGTCTTCCAGAACAAAGATGCCATCCTGCCCCACATTCAAGTCCCAGGCCAGCCGGGCGTGGGCTACCAGGTGGCGGTATTCGCCATGCACCGGCACAAAATAGCGGGGCCTGGTCAAGCTGAGCATCATCTTCAGCTCTTCCTGGCTGGCGTGGCCGTGGACGTGCACCAGAGCCACGCGGTCGTAAAGAACGTGGGCGCCCTGCCGCAGCAGGTTGTCAATAGTACGGCTTACCAGCAATTCATTGCCTGGAATTGGCGTGGCAGAGATAACCACGGTGTCTCCGGCGGCTATGCTGACCTCCCGGTGGTCCTGGTTGGCAATGCGCACCAGGGCTGAGGTCGGCTCCCCCTGGCTTCCCGTGGTCAACAGCACCACTTGGTGGGGCGGCAGCTTGCGGGTTTCTCCCAAGGGCACCAGCACATCGGGCGGAATGTCCAGATAGCCCATTGCCTGGGCCATCTTGACATTGTCAATCATGCTGCGGCCCACGATGCTCACTTTGCGCTGGTGGCGCGCCGCCGCCTGGACTACCTGCTGGACGCGGGCAATGAGGGACGCAAAAGTGGCCACCATCACCCGGCCCGGGGCGTCGGCAATGGCCCGCTCCAGGGCCTCGCCCACCACACGCTCAGATGCGGTGTAACCGGGCACTTCGGCGTAAGTGGAATCGGAGCAGAGGAGCAGCACCCCCTGGGAGCCGTAGTGCGCCAAGCCCGCCAGGTCTATGGTATGACCGTCCACCGGCGTGTGGTCAATTTTAAAGTCGCCGGTGTGAATAACTGTGCCCTGGGGCGTCTCGATGGCAATTCCCATGGCGTCGGGGATGCTGTGGCACACGCGGAACCAACTGGCCTGGAAATTGGTCCCAAACTGGTAGGTCTTTTGCGGCTCGATGGCCACCGCCTGGGATCCCCTGGCCTCCCGGCGCTCCCGCAGTTTGACTGAAATGAGGCCGTGGGCCAGTTGGGGAGCATACACGGGAGCTTGCAACTGAGGCAGCACAAAGGGCAGCGCCCCTATGTGGTCCTCATGGCCGTGGGTAATGAGAATGGCCCGCACTTTGCGGGAGTTTTCCAGAAGGTAAGAAATGTCGGGGATGATGAGATCAACCCCCAGCATATCCTCTTCTGGGAACTGGACGCCGCAGTCCACCACCACAATGTCATCCCCGCACTCCAGGGCCATCATGTTCTTGCCAATCTCCCCTAATCCGCCCAGGGGGATGACACGCAACGGCGGCTTCATGCTACTGCCAAAACCCCATTGCCCTATCCAGTTCTTGCGGAGACGAACCCAAATCTGCGCAGCCAGAATACGGCCACAGCGCTACGGCGGGCTGTGGGAACAGTGTATGCCACAGTAAGGGAATGAACATACCCCCTTATATCCCAAGGAAAAGCTAGTGTCAACATATTTGACGGAGGCAAGAACATGAACCACGGGCGGAGTGGCCGTTAGAGCCTGCTTTAGAACAGGCTGAGTTGCTCCGGTGGCTTTTCGTCTTCCGGCACGGGAGGCGGGGCAACCTGGGGAGCCGGTGACCGCTGGCGGGCTTGTTCCAGAGCAGCGGGAATGCCCTGAAAGTCCTGGATAATGGCGGAACGCAGCTCCTGGCGGTGCAGGGCTGCCGCCGGGTGCATGACCGGATAGACATCCCTGCCGTCTTTTTCCCGGAGCTTACCCCGCACGCGGGAGATGCTTTCACCAGGGAAAAATCGGGCAAGGGAAATCCGGCCCAGGGTAATGATAAGCCGGGGATTAACCAGTTGAATCTGACGTTCCAGATACCGGCTGCACTCCGCCACTTCCGCGGGCAGCGGCTCCCGGTTGTTGGGAGGGCGGCACTTGACCATGTTGGCGATAAAGACCTGGTCCCGGGTCATCCCTATGGATGAAAGCAGCCCTTCCAGGAACTGCCCGGCCGGGCCGACGAAGGGACGCCCCTGCCGGTCTTCCTGAAAACCAGGACCTTCCCCGATGAACATCAGTTCCGCATTGGCCGGGCCTTCCCCCGGCACGGCGCGAGTGCGCCCCTGGTGCAAGGGACAAGCTGTGCAACTCAGGACGGCCTGGGCTATTTCCTCAAGGCTGTTCATGGCAGGCCTTTTGCCACGTCATTCCCCAACGCATTTCTGGGGCAGGCCGCGGGATAGCAGCTACTCGTCGTGGATGCCGCGGCCTTCGAGATAGGTTACTGCATCCTTCACGGTATGAATGGCGCCAGCTTCTTCGTCGGAGATTTCCAGCTTTTGGGAGTCAGTGGAGAACTCTTCTTCCAGCGCCATGATCAATTCAACCAGGTCCAGGGAATCGGCGTTCAAGTCGTCCACAAAAGACGCTTCTTCGGTAACTTGGGTTTCTTCCACTCCCAGCTTGTCTGCCACAATGGTCTTGACGCGCTCGTAAACAGTAGCCAACTGATCATCTCCCTTCAGTAACAGGTGGATCTGAGGCTAGCTCTCCCGCTTCCAGGGCCGCCACCACTGACCCCAGCACACCGTTGATGAAGCGGGCCGAGCTTTCGCTGCCAAAGGTCTTGGCCAGTTCCACAGCCTCGTTGATTGCAGTCTTTCTTGGAGTCTGAGGGTGACAAAGCAATTCAAATAGCGAAATCCGCAGAATGTTGCGGTCCACCGGAGACATCTGCTCAATGGGCCAAGCAGATGCGTATCTCTGGATGACCCCGTCCAGCATGGGCTGGTTTTCTTTAACCCCATGCCACAGCAGGCGGGCGAACTGGATTGCCCGGACTTCCAGGGACTCTTCTGCCGCCAGCCACTCCAGCGCAGGCTCCTCCTGATTATTCCGAAGGTCGCTGGCAAACAGCGCTTGGAGGGCTGTCACCCTTCCCTGGTGTCTTAAATCCGTGGATTTAACCCTGGGCATGATACCCGGCAGGCTGGCAGCGAGCTAGGCTGGGCCTTGGGCCAGCTTTTTTATGCCCTCGGGGTCAGATATTGTCACGGCCTGCACGCCGCGGTCAATGCGCTTAATCAAGCTGGACAGCACGCGCCCCGGGCCAAACTCTACAAAGTGAGATACCCCAGCGCCAACCATATACTCCACGGAGGCTTTCCAGCGGACGCATTGACACAACCCGCGGATTAGCTCCTCCCTAACCTGGTCTGCCGTGTGTATGGGGCAGCCCGTAGAGTTAGCGATGATGGGGATCTGGGCATCCCGCAACTGGAGGCCAGAGATGGCTTCCTGCAACCCTTGCTGGGCCTGGTACATCAGGGATGAATGGAAAGCGCCGCTGACCTGTAATGGGATGGCCTTTTTAGCTCCACGGGCTAAAGAAAGGTCCATGGCCCTGGCCACTGCACGCTTGTCGCCGCTGATTACTATCTGGTCTTCTGTGTTGATATTGGCCAGTTCCACACCGGTTTCAGCGCAGACCTGCTCTAGCGTGAACTCATCTAGCCCAAGAATGGCTGCCATGCTGCCGGGACGCCATTGAGACGCCTGCTGCATCAGCCTCCCCCGCTCCCGCACCAGCTTGACCCCATCGCTAAAGTCCAGGACTCCAGACACCACCAGCGAAGTATATTCCCCCAGGCTGTGCCCAGCCACTGCCATTGGCACCGTGGTATCTGCGCCCCTGGCCTCCTGCCAGGCCCGCCAGCAGGCAATGCTGACGGTCATAATGGCTGGCTGGGAATTGACGGTGTCCTGAAGGACATCGGCAGGCCCGTGAAAGATCAGTTGGGAAAGGGAAGTATCAAGACTGTCATCGGCCTCTTGGAACACGGCCTTGGCCGCCGCTGAGGACTGGTAAAGTTCCAGGCCCATGCCCACTGCTTGGGACCCCTGACCTGGGAAAATGTATGAATATTGACTTGACTCGTTAGCGTCCGTAAATGCCTCCCTTAGGCAAGCCGACCCTCCACACAACTGTTACTCCTGGGACCAAACCAACCATCCTAAATGTCGGCAAAATAACTGACCTGTCCTGGGACACCTGCACTCAGGCTAGGGCTAATTACTGACCCCCAGCACCTGGCGTCCCTTGTACGTGCCGCACCTTGGGCATGCGGTGTGGGGAAGCCGGGGGCTGCGGCAGCGGGGGCAAACAGACGGGTGTAGTGGGGAGAGGCGATACCGCATGAACTTTCTTCCCGCCCGTGCCCTGGTAACTTTCTTATTTGGAACTGCGCCCATAATTCTCTCTTCCGTCTCTAGAATTTCACCGGTGGTTGATAACTAATTTTGATTCCGCAGAAGGTCGGCCAGCGCGCCCCAGCGCGGGTCGCTGGCCCCACCACAGCTACAAGCGGCCTGGTTAAGGTTAACCCCGCAAGTCCGGCACAAACCCTGGCATTCCGGCCTGCAAAGGGGCTTCATCGGGGCTTCAGTGATCAAGCATTGCCGCAGCACCTCAGTCAAATCCAGGGTGTGGTTGGCGTCAATGCTAAAGGTTGGGTCTGCATCCTCCGGCATGGGAACCCGGCGGCCAGTAATTACGTCTATAACAGGGAAGTATTCTTCCTCAATCTCTAAAGAGGCTGTGTCAGTGACAGACGCCAAGCATCGGCTGCAGGACCAGGCGGTTTCCACCTGCACTTGCCCACGCACGAGTACGCCCTGGTGGGTGTGGAGCAGATTTACCTGTCCAAGCACCTTCCCAGCCAAGAGTTCAGGCCCATCAACAATTTCATCCACCCGGTACTCGCGGGTGGAGCCAATGGGCTCTTTAAGGAGTTGCGATACGTTATATAGCATGAGTCCGTAGATTATAGTGGAGTTTATTGGCTGAATGTCAAGGGATGCCAATGGCCGCCCAAGCTATCTTATGGTGTTTTTGGTTTGCCGCCCAGCCGCTAAAGTGGTGGCGAACTAGTAACCGCGCTTTTTATAAAGTCAACAATGTGGGTGGTCGCCGTGCCTGGTCCAAATACAGCTGCCACTCCCATATCGGACAATGTCTTGCGATCCTGCTCCGGAATAATGCCGCCTACTACCACCACCACGTCTTCCATGCTTTGCTGCCGCAGTAAATCCATGATTTGCGGCAATATCTCCAAGTGTGCGCCGGACAGAATGCTCAACCCCAGGACTTGCACATCTTCCTGGGCCGCCGCCTGCACAATCATTTGCGGCGTCTGCCGGATGCCGGTGTAAATCACTTCCATGCCAGCATCCCGCAAAGCCCGGGCAATGACCTTGGCCCCCCGGTCGTGCCCGTCCAGCCCCGGCTTGGCTACCAGCACCCGGATGGGTTGGGCCGAGCTAATCATCTGCGCTTGTCCTCTCCAATCGGCTGGCCACACTAAGTTACCAAATGTTCAAGGCCGCCCGTGCTCCATGGAGTATTTTACCCCATTTCCGGGGCTGCTGTTTAGCTCTCTCCCGCACGGGTACTGGTTCAGTTTGTCTCGCAAATAAGGAAGAAGTTGCTCGTCGCACCGGCGGAAGCCGGTGCCCAGATACAGAATAGATACAGTTCTCTACTGGATTCCGGCTTCCGCCGGAATGACGGGTTTCAAATTGAACCAGTACTCCCGCACGCTATGACTGCTTATCTATAAAACTGCTGGCCTGCCGGCGCTAGCCAAGGCTGACGCATTCTAGTATACCCGTAGCGGCGCCCCTTGGCGCGCCCCGTTGTCTACCAGGGCCAGTTCCCGCCTGTCGGGACACCCCTGCAATTAAACTCAGTTTGAATGTGCCCCGCGGGTGGAGGCCGCGGCTGGCAGCAACCGGGTTTCTGTGGAATAATGGTTGCCGCAGGAGACACAGGAGCGAAGTGGAATGAAGTTTGCGGTGCTTTCTCACATCCCCTGGCCCGAAAGCCGGGACCAAAGGCTGCTAGTGGAGGAGACCCTCCAACAGGTACAACATGCGGAAGAACTGGGATTCTGCAGCGCCTGGCTGGCCGAACACCACTTTTCCCGGTATGGCCTTGGTTCCAGCTCCCTGGTCGTGCTCAGCAACATTGCCGCGCGCACCAAAAAAATCCGCCTGGGCACCGCAGTGCTGCTGCCTCCACTGCACCATCCCCTGCGCTTGGCCGAGGATACGGCAACTTTGGATGTGCTCAGCGGCGGCCGCCTGGACGTGGGCTTTGGCCGGGGAACAGAGGGGTACGAGTACCGGGGCTACCACCAGGACTGGGAGGAAAGCCAGGCCCGGTTCCAGGAAAGCATTAAAATGATTCTTGGCTTGTGGACTCACCCCGAATATACGTGCCACGGCCAATACTTCCATCTGGACAAGGCAGTGCTAGTGCCCTCGCCCCTGCAAAAGCCCCATCCGCCAGTCTATATCGCCGCCACCAGGACGCCTGCCACCATGGCCTTTGTGGCAGCTTCCGGGTTCCCCACTCTCGTAGGGCCGGTGGCTGACCACAGCGAGGCATCGGACTTGTGCCGCCGCTTTGTAGACCAGTCGGCCGAAGCCGGAAGCCATGTGCCCGCTTCGAAAGTCCCGTTTTTCCGGTATGTATATTTGGCGGAGAATGAGAAGCAGGCCCGCAAAGACGCCGAAGGGCCTCTGACATGGACTATGGACATGCTCCAGTTCCGCCGCCAGTCCCCCAACGGGGGAGAGGTGCACCGGCGCATGGCTGAATGGCAGCGCACCCGTGCGGACCAGCCTACCAGCTACGACCACCTGGTGCAGCACCGGGCTATTGTAGGCACTCCGGAGCAATGCATCGCCACCATCCAGAAATTCAGAGACCAGGGCGTGGAGTATTTCGGCTGCAATTTTGCCTTTGGAGGGCTGGAGCACCGCAAAGTAATGCGCAGCATGGACCTGTTCGCCAGGGAGGTCATGCCCCGCCTCCAGGACTGAAGCAGGCTAAGCAGTCCGGCAATTGACAGCCTTCCGGCAGACTACTACACTGCCAGCAGTTCAGCCCGCCTGCCCGCTGGCTCCAGCGGAGGCAGGCAAGTCCACCAGGGAGTCCCTTATCTTTGAGGAGGATACCATGCTGAAAGGCGACACTAGACTACGGAACATTAACCACATTACCTACAACGTCAAGAACAAGGACAAGGCCCTCAAGTGGTATACCGAAGTCCTGGGGCTCAAGCAGATTCCGAAAAAGGTGGAAAGCGACCGCCTGTATTGGCTGCAACTGCCCAGCGGTGCCATGGTTCACATTATTGAGAACCCGGAGGCCCCCTCCGCGCCATCCCATCACACCGCCTTTGAAGTGGACGACCTGGATGCTGCCCACAAGCAGTTGCAGGGCATGAAGGTGGAATGCACGCCCATTCAGACGCGGCAAGATGGCCAGCGGGCTTTCTACCTTAATGACCCGGATGGCAACCGCATTGAGCTTTGCACCCACTCTGGCTTTGGCGTACTGGTCTAGCGGGCACGCTCCTGCTTGCTAAACCCCTGTGTAACCCAGTCCCCCAGGCCGGTCTTGAACCACTGCCTGGGGGATTTGCTGTCAGTCGCCGTCCCCTGCAGATGCGGCCTGCTTCACCGGCGCTTCCGCCGGTTCTGGCTCTCGCCGCCTTTCCCCTTTGAACACCGACAAGAAGATTCCCAGCACCAGGAAGGCGCCTGAAAGGGCAAAGGCCCACTTCAGGCCCGCTACGAAGGCCCCAGCAACCTGGGGCGAAACCGCGTCCAGGCTGGGTTCTACTCCATATGAACCCATTGTCACCACCACCACCGTGGTAGCCACCGCCACGCTGGTGACGTTGGCTGAGTTGCGGGCCAGTTGGGTCAGTGCGGACACTACGCCGTAGCGCGACCGCTCCACGGCGCTGAGGATGGAATTGTTGTTGGGAGAATTGAACAGGCCGGTGCCGGAGCTTTGCAGCACCAGCATCAGGACTATGAGCCATACCGGCGAGCGTTCGGTCAAGGCAAATGCCAGTATGAACGTCGCCGCCGCAGACAGCGCCAGGCCGCCCGCAGTAAATGTCCGCCAGCCCCATTTATCTGATAAGGTTCCCGCAATGGGACCAATCAGAGTCATGGACACAGCGGATGGAATTAGAAGCAGACCTACCTCGCTGGGGCTGAAACCAAGCACGCGCTGCATGTAAAAGGGCATCATAAACCGCACTGCCCCGGTGCCCATAAAAGACAGCCAGCCCGCCGCCACGCCGCAGGCCACCAGGCGGCGCTGAAACAGCCGCAACTCCAGCATGGGAGATGCTGTGCGCAGCTCCCACCAGATGAACATCCCCAGGGACGCCCCACAAGCGGCCAGCCCAACACCAATTACCGCCCAGTCCCAGCCTACCCGGTCGCCGTTGCCCACCACCAGCAGGAACAGCATTAATGCCGCGCCCGATAAGGTAGCCCCTGCCCAGTCAAACCGGGGGCGCTCTCCAGCCTGCCCTTCTGCTGGTCCGCTCCGGCGCAAGACCAGCATGGCCGCAGCAATGGCAATAATGCCCACTGGCACGTTGATGAAAAACACCCACCGCCAGTCCAGGGCGCTGACCAGAATGCCGCCCAACGCCGGACCTACGATGGAGCCTGAACCCACCACGCTCAAATGGGTGCCCAGGGCGCGGCCCCGTTCTTTACCTGGGAAAGCGCTGATAATAGTAGCCATGCCATTGCCTTGGATAAGGGCTGAACCTACTCCCTGCAAGACCTTGGCGGCAATGAGAAAACCCAGATTGGGTGCAAACCCGGCCAGGGCCGCGGCAAAAACAAACAGCAGGAAACCGGCAATATAGACATGCTTGCGGCTCAGCATGTCGCCCAGACGGCCCATGGGCAACAGCAACACGCTGATGGCCAGCGCGTAGCCAATGACTACCCACTGGACGGTGGGGAGATCGCTGCTGAAGTGGGCTTCAATTTCCGGCAGGGCCACCAAGACGGAACCGTGGTCCACCACCGTCATGAACGTGCCAATGGCGATGGTGGCGAAGACCCACCACTTGTAGCTGGGGCGTTGGGCCAAGGAAGAAGGCGATAAAGCCACTGCCAGCCGCTCAGTCCACCAGGGCTGGCGCGTCCTCCTGCACCGGTTCTGTATCTGAAACGGGGCTGGGGGCAGCGCTAGAACCATCGGAACCAGCCTTGATACCCCAGCGGACTTCCAGAATACGCTGAACCAGGTTATGGTCCCGATCCAAGTACAACGTGCGGCGGCGGCGCGTCTGGCCGGTAACTTCGTCTTTCATGGTGTGCCAACCGTGCTTGAACAGGCCGGCGTTGCTCAGGCTGCGCGCGACCTTGGTGACATAGGTCTGGGAGTGGTTCTGCCCCCAGCGCCGCACAATATCGGGGTGTTCAGCCTTAACCCCTTCATCCAGCGCCTGGCTGATGGCTGATACCAGGAAATTAAAGGCCACGTGGCTGATGCCCTCCTGATGTTCCAGAGTGTCGGCCATCACAATTATGTCCGCCACTCTGCCAGCATCCTGGCCGTCATCAGGGCCTTTGGGCAGTTCAATGCCTGCCGAATCAATTTCCGGGTCAGGCATTTTGGACAGCGCTGCCAGTTCCTCCGGCGGAGCGGCCACCGGAACTGGCGGGACTTCCGCCGCCAAAGGCTGGGGCAGGGCCTCGGCTTCAAATTCTTCAGGCGCCGCCGCCTCAGTTTCGCCAGCCTCTACCTCCTCCTCTGTCTCCTCTGCCGCAGTGCCTTCAGATGCCTCGATTGCCTCCGTAGTGGCAGTGGCAGCCTCGGCAGGCACTGGCTCATCGGCCATCAGCACCCAGTCCACCAGCCCGGCGGTGACCAGCTTGATGTTGCCTTCCTGGGCAGCCCGCAGCAACAGCTTTTTGAATCCAGAGAAACCCAGCTTCTTCTCGTCAAAGCCCGGGAAGCGCCGCATGAGCCGCTGCTTGATGGAAGTAAGCAGGGGCATGCGCCCGCTCTGGCGTTCGGTGCGCACGATTTCTTCAATAGCCCGGATAACCTCAGGCAGTTCCCGGCGCGTAGGCGGAGCGGCCGCAGCGCCACGGCCATTGCCCGCCAGAGCCGGAGCCGCTGCCGGGGCTTGCACAGGTGCAGGTGCAGGTACGGGTGCAGGTACGGGTATGGGTATGGGCACGGGTTCAGGCGCGATCAGCGGGTCAACATCGGCATCATACAGAATCAGACCGTCCACCTGGTCGGCCAAACGCCGGGAGGTGGCCCAGGAGACTCCAATTATCAGCACCCGCTTGCCCATGGTGCGCAGGGCGTTGACCACGTGGATGAAGTCGGAGTCTCCGGAGACCAGGACAAAGGTGCCGATGTTGGGGTAGGAGTGAGCGCATTCGATACAGTCCGCCGTCATCTTGACGTCAACACTGTTCTTGACCCGCACCGTCCTGGTGTAAGAAGTGCCCCAGGGCAACCGGGTGGGGACGTACACCGGCTCAATTCCGGCGGCATACAGGGCAGGGGGGTCAATGATGAACTGGCTGGCGCCCTTCAATTCGGGCGAGCGAGTTACCCAGTCTGCGTAGGCCTTGGCCACCACCACCCGCCCGTAGTTGGAGACCTCTTCCTTTAGCGCAGAAACGTTGGGAGTGCGATTGCCCGCGGCCAAACTGATTTTGAAGTTTTCCCAGTCAATAAAAAGCGCGACGTCTTCGCCGCGTACGGATGCTCCGTCCATGCTGTAGATGTTTACCTCTGCGGACTGTAAGAATTTAGGTTGGGGTAATTGGATTTTCGCGCTCAGGCAGGACAGACCGTTGGGGTCTGCTGTCTCCCAGGCCCCTGCGGGGGAACTATGAGTGCGAACCGGCATATTCCGGTTTCGGAGCTAAAATCCACAATACCCTTAACTATGATTTTAGTGTAAGCCCCGCTCGAACTAGAGTCAAGAAAGATATTGCATGGCAAAGGGCCAATTGGCGCTTAGAGGGTGTGTGAGAATTCCCCGCTCGTGGTGAGTCCCGACGTATCGGGATCCCGACCAGGTCGGGGCTTGTCGAACCATGAGCAGGTTAAAAGCTACTCATCCTTCGACAAGCTCAGGATGAGCGGGCTGGGTAGACGGCATTTCTCACACAGGCTCCTAGTCATTCCGCCACCCCTCGTCATGCGCTGGAATTCATCGGCTATCCCACTCGGTATGGTAAAATGTTTTCAGTGTAACGGCTTGCCCATTTTCGTACCAAAATATTTAAGTTCAGACGGATTCATTTGAGCCGCTTGATTCACAGATTTCCCGCGCCATTGGCTTTTGCCCCACTAATGCTCCTACTATTGGCCGCAGGCGCCGCCATGATCCAGGGCCCTGTCGCCGCCAACGGGACCGCCACCCGAGTTACCGTGCAAGAAGCCGGGCCTTACAAGGTGGACTTTGGCATCTCCCCCGCCAAAGCTGTGGTGGGAGCCACTCACGTAAGTATCCGCCTAGTAGGGATATCCAACGATACCTTGGTCACCGACGCCACCGTTAATCTGTGGGCCACCGGCCCGGCAGGTTCGGCCAGCCTGGGGCCAATACCCGCTCGCCAACTCTATTCCCCTGAGTATTACGAGACCTCCGTGCCGTTTGACATGCCGGGAGACTGGACTGTGCGAGGGGAAATAGCCTCCCCTCTGGGCCAAGCCGAGTTTACGGTGCCATTGGCAGTGCGGAAAGGCGGTACGGAAATCAACGGCATCCTGGTGGCCGCAGTGGCGGTTGCTTTGCTGGCCCTGGGCATCTGGACTTACGACCGCATCAGGGGCAAGAAGGGCGGCCGCGCCAGGAAGAAGTCGTGAGAGCAGCAGCCCTTCTGCTGGCCCTGGCCGCCCTGCTGCTGCCCGTGTTGGGGCCGGTAGTTGACCACCATTTTGCGGAGCGGGAGCCCGGCCACGTACACATCTATGTTGGCCCAGCTTTACCTACCCACCTGCATCCGTATGAGCAGTCCCACGGACACCAACATGACCCTAATTTCATCATCAGTGACTCTGACCAGCCCCAAGCGCCAGGCGCTCCGGTGGCGTTCCTGCCTGACCACGACAGCGGTCTCCAGGCTGGGCCCGACACCGTCGCGCCCACACTTCGCCCCCAATTTGCCCCTGCCGGTGCCACTGAAAATCTTCTAGCAGGGAACACGCGCCCTGCTCCGTTTCTAACCGGCACTTCGCCATCCCCGCAGCCACGGCCTCCCCTGTCTTAGCCGGACCTCCGACGACAAATATCCTCTGTTTCCAGGCTTTCTGTGGCCCCGTACTGGACGCCATAGATTCCTGAAACTCCCATTGCCCATTCTGATTTACTTCATGCACCGGAGGGAATTATGCTTCAAATTTGCCGGAACCGAGCGGAAAAGGTAATTTGTGCCCTGGCGCTGATGCTTTTGCTGGCCGCAGCGGCTTGCAGCCAGGGCGGGCCAAAACAGCTGGAACTGGCGGTGCAGGTGGAAGGCGGGAGGATGGCGCCCCACATACTTCAGGCGCACCAGGGGGATAATCTTATTCTGACCATTAACTCCAAGGAGTCCGGCGAACTGCATGTCCACGGATACGACTTGGAGGTGCCCGTTGAAGCTGGAAAACCTGCGGAACTCCGGATGACCGCAGAGGCCACCGGGCGGTTCAAGATTACTTTCCATGCTACGGAAGTGGCAGGACATTCTCACGATCCTGCGTCCACAGGTACACCGCCTGCCGAAGAAGAGGAAAAGGAGATTGGCTACCTGGAGGTCCAACCCCGCTAAGTGCCTTTTCTAAAAACTCACCGCCGAGTACGCGAGACCGCTGAGATAAGAGGAATCTAATACGCACTCTCTGCGTTCTTTGCGCTCTCTGCGGTTATTAGGATAGGTTCTAAAAGCGGGCCTGTCAGTCAAATTGGAGGGTGAAAACCAGGTTTGCCAGGGATAAGAATCGCTTCTTGCCGGCCTTCTTGATGCAGTGTGGACGGCAGGGGTTGATTCACTGGAAGGTGCAGTGTTGAAAAGGCTCATAATTCCGGCATTGGCGCTGGTGGCGCTGGCACTGTTGCCATTGCGCGCCGCGCAAGCCCACGGTTTCGGCGACCGGTACGACTTACCCATCCCCTTGAGTTTTTTTGCCGCGGGAGCGGCACTGGCGGTGGTCCTATCCTTCGTGTTCCTGGGAGGCGTTGTCAAGGAAACGGCTGCCCGCTGGGACTATCCCCGCCTGGACCTGTTCAAGTATTCCTGGGCAAATCTGCTGCTGGGCAAAGCTGCGCCGCTGCTGCTCAAACCCCTGGGGGTACTGACGTTGGCGCTGGTGGTGGCAGCCGGCTTGTTCGGCGCCCTTGACCCATCAAGGAACTTTGCGCCGCCGATGGTGTGGGTAATCTGGTGGGTGGGCCTGAGTTTTGTCACTGCGCTCCTGGGAAACTTGTGGGAGACGCTGAACCCCTGGAAGACCCTGTTCGGCTGGGCCGAGGCTGTGTACCGCAGGTTGCGGCCAGGAAAAACCCTTGGGCTGGTGCGGGACTACCCCATGTCCTGGGGCGTGTGGCCCGCGGTGGCCCTGTTTTTCGCCTTCACCTGGGTGGAGAACGCCTTTGGCGAAAGCGCCAGCCCGCAGTTCTTGGCGTGGATGGTCCTGGCCTACAGCGCGGTCACCTGGACGGGAATGTTCATCTTTGGCAAACGCCAATGGCTGCGGAGCGGCGAGGCTTTTGCCGTGGTGTTCAGCCTGATTTCCCGGTTTGCAATCACCGAAGTACGCGTAACTGACCCGGAGGTCTGCCGCCGCTGTTCGGGGGACTGCCGTGATTTACCGCCCACCCAGTCTGGATGCGTTAACTGCTACGAATGTTTCAGCATGGCTCCCCAGGGCCAGTTAAACCTGCGCCCTCCAGCAGTGGGACTGCACCATAGCGGGCCAGCTACCGCGGACCAAATCCCCGGCAGCATGCTGGCGCTGGTGGTGCTGCTGCTAGCCACAGTGACTTTTGACGGGTTCAGCGCCACCCCGGAATGGGCGGTGGTGCAGCTTCAGTTCCTGATTAACTTTCCCAGGGTTGCCTCCGGCCTGTTCAGCGGCGCAGTGGTGGCGGATACCCTGGGACTGCTGGCGGTGGCCCTGGTCTTTGCCGGGCTGTATTGGGGATTTTGTTACTTGATGCATCAGACGGTAGGCCGCCGCACTTCTGTGGATGAATTGGTGCGGGCCTTTGCTTACTCACTGATCCCCATCGCCCTGGCTTACCAGTTCGCCCACTACCTGAGTTTCTTGCTGATTCAGGGCCAGCAGATTATCCCATTGGTCTCAGACCCCTTTGGAAGGGGCTGGGACTTGCTGGGCACCGCGGGATACAAAGTTAACATCAGAATCGTAAACGCGCGGTTTGTCTGGATTTTTGCGGTGCTGTCCATAGTGGCGGGACATATTGTGGCCGTGTACCTGGCCCACTTGCGTTCCCTGGTTATGTACTCTGACCGGCGGCTGGCGCTGCAAAGCCAGCTGCCCTTGCTGGGGCTGATGGTTGGCTACACTGTGATTAGCCTGTGGATAGTCTCCCGGCCCATCACCAGTTAGGTGCATGGGCAACCTTGAGAGTCTAGCGCCACCGACCAGAACGCTCATGGTTCGACAAACTCACCATGAGCGGTTCACCTGCTTACCCTTTGACAAACTCAGGATGAGCGGCCAAGCAGCCAGTTCAGAGGACTGCGCAGCGCCCGGCAAAATACCTTGAGGTTAAATAGGCGGCAGACCTGCTAGTCCCCCAGGGGCGGCCGCTGGTGCACATCCAGAATAAGCTCACACCACCGGGCGGCAGCCAGCAGCCGGGCCTCGGCGAAGGGCGCCGCCGCCAGCTGGATGCCCAAGGGCAGCCCAGAAGCGGCCAGGCCGGACGGCAATGAGATGGCAGGCAGGCCGCAAGAAGTCCACGGCCCCTGAAAGATGGGGTTGCCGGTGTTGGTGCGGTCCGCTTGGGCCGGAGTGGGAGTGGTTGGGGTTAGCAGCACGTCGGCGCGGGCAGCCAGCCGGTGGGCGTCGGCGGTGAACCGCAGGCGGCGCTCCAGGGCGCGGGAGTAGGAGATGCCGTCAATGCCAAGGCCGCGAGCAATCATCTCCCGCAGGCGGGGCTGGTAGTCCCCAGCCTGCTTCTGGTACATGGGCTGATGGAAGGCCGCACCCTCCACCGCCATGATAAGCTGCTGGTCGGCCAGGGCAGTATCCATGCTTTCTGGCACCGGCAGTTCCACAATCCTGGCTCCCGCCAGGGCCAGTCTTTCCGCCACGGCGTCCAGGTGGCGGCGCGTCTCGGCGTCGGAGTGTTCCGTAAAGAAGCGGCGCAGCAGGCCAACGCGGGGGGCGGGGGGCTTAGCCAGCCCTGACAAGTAATTGGGCGCGGCTTCGGCAGCACAAACCGGGTCCTGGGGGTCCGGCACAGTCATCACCTGGAGGAGCAGCGCCGCATCCTCCACGGTGCGCACCAACCAGCCCACGGTATCCAGGGACCAACTCACCGGCACCACGCCGTACCGGCTGACCCGCCCATAGGTGGGTTTGAAACCCACAATGCCGTTGTAAGCCGCCGGGCGCAGGGTGGAGCCCACGGTTTGCGACCCCAGGGCAGCGGGGCACATGCGGGCCGCCACCGCCACTGCCGAGCCGCTGCTGGAGCCGCCAGGGGTATGGGCTGGGTTCCAGGGGTTCACCGTGGGCGAAGGGTCCATGCAGGCGAACTCGGTGGTCACAGTCTTGCCCAGCACAATGGCCCCTGCCAGCTTGAGCCGGGCCACCACGGTGGCATCGTACTCAGGGACGAAGTTGGCATAGACCTTGGAGCAAGCGGTGGTGGGAGTGCCTGCGGTGTAAAAGATGTCCTTCAGCCCGATGGGCACGCCCAGCAACAGCCCTTTCACCGCGGCAGGGGCTGAGGCGCTCCTGGCAGCACGGCGACCCGGAATTTCCGCCGGGAGCTGGGCAGCCTCTTCCTCCTTCTGGCGGGCCTCGGCCAGGGCGCCTTCCCGGTCCACTCTCACCCAGGCCTTCAGCTTGGGTTCCAGGGCGTCTATGCGGGCCAGCAAGGACTCCACCAGCGCCACCGGCGAAAGTTCCCGGGCGCGTATTTGGCGGGCTGCCTCAGCAGCGGTCAGGTCATAGGGCTGCAGCATCAGGATATCCTCCCCGTCTAGCGGTCCCGTTCTTTGCCTTTATCTTTGTCGCCTTCTCCAAGGTAATCGCCCAGCGTTTCCGCCAGTCCTTGAGCCAGGACTTGCCGTTCGGCATCGGAAAGGCGGGCCGCCGGGTGGGTCAGCAGGTAAATGCGCGGCGGCATGCTGCCGTCGGTCACGGTCTCGGCGGCGTGGTCGCCCTCCTGTCCCGCATCCCACTGGGAGAAGTTAAGCTCGTCCCGGCCTTCCTGGACGTCCCGCTGCACCAACCAGGATACCGGCGCAACGTTGGAATACCAGGGCCATACTGTCTCATTACTGTGGCAGTCGAAGCAAGCCCGCACGGTTAGTGCGCGGGTCTGCGCCCCCTTCCAGGCAGGCTCGCCGGTCACCGGCGGATTGTAATGGTCCCGGCCGTAGGGCGCCAACTGGATGGCCGCCAGCAGCAGGATGGCGGCCACGGCGCCTAATACGATTGTGCGCTTCAGCATTGCAAAAGGTTGCAGTTCAAGTCGAGGCTCGTCCAGCCCTATCCGGAAATGTCGCCTCAATACGATTAATGAGTTTCTCCTTCAGATCCGATGGTTGCTCCCAGAGGATGTGGGGAAACTGCCGGGTGTCAAAATGCACATCATTCATCGCGTCTTTGCGGCACGTCCAGATGACACGAGTTCCAAGCCCCATTGCAAAGCCAGCTTCAAAATAGACCCCGCCCCGGTTTTCGGTAAGGTCGGCAACCAGCAACCCGCTTCGCCGTATCTCAGCCAGTATCCTCAGAGGAATGTACTCATCGTGCGGTACCAGGTCAATCCGAATTGGTTTAAATCCAGTTTTTTCAAGAGCTGGTTTGAACCCATCTTCGTATACGGCGTCCAAGGTAGAGTCAAACCACATTGCCACAAAGGCCTGGCTAGAGTCCCGCTCGGTTCGGCGTAATTCTGCGGCCTTACCCCAGCCAGCCGGGGTAAGGCGATATTCTTCTTTTTCAGACATGAAGACAGGTTGCTCCAATAGGCCCTGTTTAACAAGATTCTCAGAAAGATAGACAAACTCTTTCGAGTTCTTGGCAAAGACAAGAGGCCAGTCCTTATATCGGTCTAGCGGGATAAACTCATCTGCGGATTGGCCCTCGTGAGCTATATAGAGCAGCAAGCGATCCATTTTTCCCAAAGGGCCACCAGGCATATTAGTGGATTGTAACAACTGCTCGATGTTATTTTTCGTAATGGTTAGGACTTTTTGAGTCTTGCTCGCTTGTCGAGTGATTCCACTGAGCAGATACTTGTCTTGCATAGGTCTCACAGCAAGAGCAGCGTTGTGTTCAATATTGTTCCGCCCGCAGGTACCGCAATCTACCTGCTCACCGAACAATTGTGACAGCTCATTGGTCGTAGCAGGACTATCTCATAAACTACATTGGCTCACGAACAAATCTCCGGTTCCTATTGCGAATTTACGTCATTCTGCCCCGCCTCCTACACCTTGTCAACGGCGCCGCGGCCCGCCTTTAAGCCCCGGCGCTGGTATAATTCTGCTAATAGGTAGTCGCACCGGCGGGCCGCCGCCAGCAAGCAGGAGGGAGTCACCATGAGTCCAGCAGCCAGCGCCAGGTGGGCCGGGGTGGTCATGGCCGCCGGTCAGGGCGTCAGGATGAAGTCCCGAATCCCCAAGGTGCTGCATAAGCTCTGCGGCAAGGAGTTGGCGCGTTACCCGGTGGAGCTGCTCCAGTCCCTGGGAATCAGCAAGATTGTGGTGGTAGTGTCGCCCCACAACGCTGATGCGGTGCGGGCGCTGCTGGGCGGCCAGGTGGAGTACGCGGTGCAGCCCGCGGTGCTGGGCACCGGCGACGCCCTGGGCCGGGCCGAGACGCTGCTGCGGGGCCAGGCTGACCACGTGCTGGTGCAGGGCGGCGACGCGCCGCTGGTGCGCCGGGAGACCCTGGAGCGGCTGATGGCCTGCCACCTGGAAGAGTCCAACCAGATGACGCTGTTGAGCGCCACCGGCGTGGTGACCCAGGACCTGGGGCGGTTGCTGCGGGACGATCAGGGCCGGGTGGTGGACATTGTGGAAGCCAAACACTGGCAGGGCCAGGGCCAAGCCCCCGCCGAAGTCAACGCCGGGGTTTACTGTTTTGACTCACCGTGGTTGTGGCGGAACCTGGCGCGGGTGGAGCCCAGTCCCGGCGGAGAGCGCTACCTGACCACCCTGGTCTCCCTGGGCGCAGCAGGCGGAGCCAGGGTGCAGGGCGTGGTGACCGATGACCCCAGCGAGGCCCTGGGCATCAACAACCGGGTGCAGCTAGCCCAGCTGGAAGCCATTCAGCAGCAGCGCATTCGGGAGCGCTGGATGCTGGCGGGCGTCACCATCACTGATCCGGCTTCCACCTACATTGACGCCGAAGTGAACATCGGCCAGGACACGGTCATCCTGCCCAACACCCACCTGCAAGGCAAGACCAGCATCGGCAGCGACTGCACCGTCGGCCCAGGTTCAGTGGTGCGGGACACCAGGGTTGGCGACCGCTGCCGCATTACTGCCTCGGTGCTGGAAGAGTCCACCGTGGAGGACGAGGTGGACATTGGCCCCTTCAGCCACCTGCGGCCTGGCGCTTACCTGGAGTGCCACGTACACATCGGCAACTACGTGGAGGTCAAGAACAGCCGCCTGGGCGCGGGCACGGCCTCCGGCCACTTCAGCTACCTGGGCGACGCCACCATCGGCGAGAAGGTGAACATTGGCGCGGGCACCATCACCTGCAACTACGATGGCAAGAATAAGCTGGAGACTCACATTGGCGCGGGAGCATTCATTGGCTGCGACACCATGCTGGTGGCCCCGGTGACGGTGGGGGAAGATGCCAAGACCGGCGCGGGAGCAGTAGTGACCAAGGACGTGCCGCCGGGAAAGCTGGCGGTGGGCGTTCCGGCGCGGGTGCGGGAGAAGGGGGAGTAGGGCTTTGCACCTCTTCCCCAAACATGGTATCTTTAGGTCACTTTCCTACCCCTCCAGAATTCATCAGCATGAGGAGGCCGCCATGCCCAAGATCAAGCACATCGCCATCTCCACCCAGGACCCGGACGGCACCGCCAAGTTCTACACGGAAGTATTTGGACTGAAAGAGATTGCCAAGCTGGACAGCCCCAACGCCTCGGGTTACTTCCTCAGCGACGGCGACATCAACATGGCCATCCTCAAGTTCAAGAACGACCAGGTGGCTGGCGCCGAGTACGGCAAGGCCTACAGCGGCCTGCACCACATTGGTTTCCAGGTGGAAAGCCTGGAGGAGATTGCCGAGAAGCTGGCGGCGGCCCATTCCAGCAAGCGGGAGGACATTAACCGCGCCCTGGGCGTAGGCATGAACAGTTCCCGCCACGCCAATGTGGAAGTGAAGTACGGCGGCCCCGACGGCGTAATCCTGGACGTTTCCGAGACCGGCTGGGTGGGCACCTCCCCCATGATAAGGGACTAGCTTTAACCCCCACTCCGGCTCTCCCCCTTGGTAAGGGGGAGAGGACTGGATCCTCCCCCGACAGGATAATGTACACTCCTTCCCCCTTGCTAAGGGGGAAGGTTGGGATGGGGGTATCCCTTACGCCGGTCTAAATACTGGGGCGGGCCGCTCCGGGTCCAACTCCGACAGGTCCAGCGCCACCGGCAGGTCCGGCGGGATGTTTTGCGGGCTGCGGGCGTCCACCCCCAGAATGCGGGCGCTGACCCGCGGCCCCTCCTCCAGCGTGACGATGCCGGTGCAGTAGGGGTTGTTGCGCCCATAGCCCTGCTTGCCCAGGGCGGCGGGCGCCACTGAGATGCAGGTAAAGGTGCTGAGGCGGCCCCGCCCGCTGAACTGCCGCCACTCCACCTCCCGGCTGTGGCAGACAGGGCACAAGGGCCGCGGCTGGGCAGACAGCTTGCCGCAGTTCCGGCAGGCCACACCCATCAGCTTGCCTTCCTTCAGGTAGGCATTGTAGGATGCGGCGGTGAAGCTTTTGGGCTGGTCAGGCATGGAGACCTCGGCTGGCCGCGTGCCGGGGATTGCCGCAAGCCACAGCAGGTGTAAATCCCCCCAACCCCCCTTTACGAAAGGGGGGCGCGGGGGGATTTTCTTTGGCAAGAGGTAGAGTTCTATTCATAGCCAGAAATTACCCCCGCCGCAGCACATGCACCACGCAGGTGCCGCCTGTGCCACCCACGTTGTGAGTGAGGCCCAGTTCCAGGTTGGGGTTGGACAACTGCCGCGGCCCTGCCTCGCCCCTTAGCTGGTGAAACACTTCAATGACCTGGGCCACGCCAGAGGCTCCCACCGGGTGCCCCTTGGCCTTGAGGCCGCCGGAAGTGTTGATGGGCTTGTCGCCGGTGCGGGCCGTGCGGCCTTCGTCCACGGCGCGGGGACCTTCCCCCGGCGCAAAGAAGCCCAGGTCCTCGGTGGCGATAATCTCAGCGATGGTAAAGCAGTCGTGGACTTCCGCCACCTGGATGTCCTGGGCAGTCACCCCTGCCATCTGGTAGGCCTGGGCCGCGGCGGCCTTGGCGGCGGAGAGGGATGTCAACTCCTCGGCGTCGTGCAGGGGGCGGCCCGAAGCCTGACCGGTGCCGGCAATATGCACCGGCTTATCCGTGAAGCTGCCGGCAAGCTCCGACGCCACCAGCAATACGCAGGACGCTCCGTCGGTGATGGGGGCGCAGTCGTAGAGGCGCAGGGGCCAGGCAATCCAGGGGTTGGCCTGGGCATCGTTGAGAAAGTCTAGCTCGTCCTGCCAGGCGGGGACGACTTCGCCCCGCTCCTTGGCGCGGGCCTGGCGGCGCACCATAATATCCCGCAGGCTCTGGTTGAACTGGGCCTTGGGGTTCAGCGCCCCGTTCTGGTGGTTCTTAATGCCTACCTTAAGCAGGTGGGTCAGGCTGGTCTCATAGCGGTCCATGTGGGCCTTGGCCAGCGCCGCATAAATGCCGGGAAAGGTAAGGCCCGCCGGGACTTCGTAAAGACCGTCGGCGGCAGAGGCCAGCACATCGGTGACGCCCTCCGTGGGCAGGCTGGTCATCTTCTCCACGCCCCCCACCAGCGCCACGTCGTACAGGCCCGAGGCGATGGCCATGATGCCTTCCCGCAAAGCGCTGCCGCTGCTGGCGCAGGCGTTTTCAATGCGGGTAATAGGGGTGGGCGTCATGCCCAGCCAGTCGGCCAGGATGGGGCCGGTGTGGCCCTGGCCCTCAAACAGGTCCGATGAGTAGTTGCCCACGTAGGCGCACTGGATATCCGCCACATCAATGCCCTGGTCCATGTGGGCCGTCAGGTCTTGCACGGCCGCGGCAAACAGGTCCCGGCTGGTCAAATCGCGGAAAGCGCCGAACTGGGACATTCCCGCGCCTACAATGGACACGGGGCGGCCCAGTTGCCGTTTTCTGGTGACTGATGACATGGGATGCCTCCCTGAACCGGGAAAGTAATTGTGAGGCTATTATATCAGCCGGAGCGAGCCATGAACTGGAAGCGGCCCTTCTTGGTAGGAGCAGAAGGGCCGCAGACTAGTGGCAGGGAGCAGGGTTGTATCAGGCTAACGCATACCCACCAGTTCCCCCTGGACTACCAGGCGGTGGTCATACACCAGCTTGGGGACGCAGGTTACCAGGGTGATGGCGGCAAAGCCTTCGTCCGACAGCTTTAACTGGTCTTGCGGAACTACTTTGGTGCTGGTGACCCGGTAAAGGAACTGCTGGTCATTGCTCTGGGTGACTATGTAAACGTCCTTACCTTGCTTCAGGATTTCAGGAATCTGCGGAAGGCTGTAGAAGACGGAACCTTCGCCAGCCAGGGGGCTTTCCAGATGTCCAAAGAACCAGGCGCTGCCTTCCTCGCCTGCGTTGGCGGTCTCCGGGATGTGTCCCACCGTGAGCCGGGGCGTTTCATAGGCGCGGCGGTCATCAAGTGTGGTAATTTTAAGTTCCGCCACGGAAGACTGCACGTCCAGAATGGGGATGGACAGCTGGGTAGCGGGCCTCAGGGTGCCCACCGCGGCAGCCCTGCCTTTGCCCAGGGGTGAGAAAGTTTTAATCAATTCCGCCTGCCGCAACTCCCCAGACCGATAGCCCAGCGGGTTGGCCCAGCCGCTGGCTTGCAGATCTGTACCACCGACGGAATCCGCCGGAAAGGCTGCGGGCACCGGCTCCACCACCTCAGGTTCTGGCGCAGGAGAGAGTTGCTGGATCGGAGGTTCCAGGATAGTGGCCGCAACGGCATTTAGGCGCGCCAACTCGGCTCGGGACTTGAGTGCGTAGGCAAAGTACCCACCCGCGCCAGTCAGCAGCATGACTCCCACCGCTACGCAAAAAATCCCCCAGAACCGCACCATGCGGCGATGGGCTTGCCGCCGGAAGAATAAATAATCATAGCCCGCTTCCATACTTCCTCCCCATTTTTAGGAAACAAAAAGCCTCCCATCAGGCAGATCACACTGCGAAGTTGAAACCCCGCCTGCTACCCCAACCAGCGATCACCGCCCCTCAATGGCGAAGTGAGAGGGTGCCGGGACGCACCCCGGATTAGAGTAAGGGAGGGCTAACGCGCCCTGGGAACGTTATTGCCGCCGGGCGTTATTGGCTCATTCAAGTAGATGTCGCCGTTGCGGATTTTGATATTGAAACCGCAGCCAGGATTGATGCACACCCATGCCTTGTAGTGGACTGCCGCGCCCTGACCGCCGTAGTCCGACAGGGGCACTAACTGGCCCACGTTACACTTGAGGCACTTGGGCAACACCAGTTCTTCCACGAATTCCTCCTCCCAAACCTGAGTCGGACGGAAGTATAACACCGGCGATTTTTTGTTTACAAGCAAATCTGGCAACAGGTTGGAAGGAAAACATAGGCCGCCCGCGGAATAAAATGGGGGCGGAATAAAATGGGGATGGAAAAGAAAGTCCCCCGCCCCATAGAGTGGGACAGGGGACAACTATCACGCTTGCTCCAAGCTGCCGACGATTTTTACTCCAGGAAGTCCCGGAGCTTGCGGGAGCGTGTAGGGTGACGCAGCTTGCGCAGGGCCTTGGCCTCAATCTGCCGGATGCGTTCCCGCGTCACGCCAAACTCTCGGCCCACTTCTTCCAGCGTCCGGCTGCGGCCATCCTCCAGGCCAAACCGGAGTTGCAGCACGCGGCTTTCCCGGTCGGTAAGCGTCCGCAGCACTTCGTCCACCTGCTCTTTGAGGAGTTGGAAGGATGCGGCGTCCGCCGGGGCCGGGGCGTTGCGGTCTTCAATAAAGTCTCCCAGGTGGGAGTCTTCCTCCTCACCAATGGGCGTTTCCAGGGAGACCGGCTCCTGGGAAATTTTCAGGATCTCCTCCACCTTTTCCGGGCCAATCTCCATGGCCTTGCCAATCTCCTCAGGAGTAGGCTCCCGCCCGTACTCCTGGAGCAGGCGGCGGTGCTGGCGCATGAGCTTGTTGATAGTCTCTACCATGTGCACCGGAATGCGGATAGTGCGCGCCTGGTCTGCGATGGCGCGGGTGATGGCTTGCCTGATCCACCAGGTGGCGTAAGTGCTGAACTTATAGCCCTTGCGGTAGTCAAACTTTTCCACCGCCCTAATCAGGCCAATGTTGCCTTCCTGAATCATGTCCAGGAGGGCCATGCCGCGGCCAATGTACTTTTTGGCCACGCTGACCACCAGACGCAAGTTAGCCTCGGTCAGGTGGGCCTGGGCGCGGTCGCTGTCGTTGCGCACACCCCGGTAGTGTTCCCGGAACAGGACATCCATACGGCGAAGTTCAGCCTCGCAGCCCGCCTGGTCCAGGGCGTCCCCCAACTGGGGCATGGTGTAGTCGCCCACCACGTCCAGGGCTTCCGGCGGCACCAGCCAGCTATCCAGGGACAGCTTGACCATCTGGGGATACAGGCGCTCCACCGGCTCTTCCAGGGCCAGGGACAGCTTGGCCAGCAGATCCTGGGACAGTGCGGCGTCAATAGCCGCCCGCAGCTCAGGGCTCTGCATTAGTTTGGCCAGGGTCACCGGGGCAGCAACGCCCAGCTCTTCAGCCAGGGAGTCCACCAGGGGAGCGGCGGCCACCAAACGGCGCAGGAAAGCGCGAACCAGCTCCCAGGGCTGGGGCGGACGCCCCTCCAGTTCGGTTAGTTCCCGTTCCAGATTTTCCAGGTGCTTGCCGCCCTCCAGCCGGCGGGCCAACAAACACTCATCGGCGGAAGTAAGCAACCGCACCCGGCCGATTTCCCGCAGGTACATCCGCACCGGATCATCCAGGACTTCCAGGCTTTCCGGCTCCCATTCCACTTCAGCTTCGGCGCCCGGCTCCTCTTCCTCCTCCTCGGCCGCCTCTTCCATCGCCACCTCATCCAGTTCGTCCTCCAGCGGCTCCCCTTCGGCAGACAAGGCTACCGCCACCGGGGCCAGCCCGCTGGTCTCCTGGACTTCTTCTTCCTCCTCCACCTCAAAGGGGCTTACGGCGATAAAGTCTTCCCGGCGATCGGTAGTTTCCCCGCCTTCCAGGAATTCCTCTTCAACCTCTTGTTTACCTTTACGTCGCGCCATGTGTTTCACCTTCCTGGCGACGCCGACTTGTCGGGCAGCTTGACGCTGTGCCGCCAGCTTTGATTCAGTTTGATGCGCCGGTTCAACTCCAGGACTTCCTCCTGATAGTCCTCCGGCAAGCCAAAACCTTCTCCGGTTCCTTCCGTTGAAGGCTCGGCGAATTTCAACCCCTCCTCTGCTTTGAGCGCCCGCAAATGCCGATCCTCCAGCCTGCTGGACACTTCCTGGAAAACGGCCCGCCGCCGCAGGGGGTCCAGCGGGGGCAGCGCCTTACGCAGCAGCGTCTCCAGGTGCTCTTCCAACTCTGGGTCAATGCTTTCCCTAAGCAAGCCCAGCACGGCTTCCTGAGCATCCTCAGGCGCAGCCAGGGACAGGTGATTGAATATTTCCCGGTTCTCCACCCGCAAAAAATGTTCTGGCCGCAGCCCCTGTCCAGCAGTCCGCAGCTCACCATCCAACTGGCGGAACTCCCCATTCTGGAGCAGCAGCGCCAGGCAGTAGTCCTCCACCGGGTCCCGATCCAGCCGGGCAAAGGCCGAAGCGGAAGCTGCGGCTGATGCAGGCTGCCGCGACAGCGCGGATCTCCGGCGATTGCCGCCATAGGCTGCACCAGGGCGCCCCACACTGGCGCGCAGGGTTTCCTCGGAGATGCCCAACCGCCCGGCCAGGGACTGGAAATAGTAGTCCTGCTGGGCCGCCTGGGGCACCGCGGCGATGAGCGGGAACACCAGTTCCACCAAACGCGCTTTGCCTTGGGGGACACTCAGGTCCAGTTGGGCCGACAGGGCGGTGAACAGGTACTCCATTAACGGAACGGCATCCCGAATCAACCGGCTCCACTCGTCGGGCGCCCGGCGTATCACCTCGTCGGGATCTAGCCCTTCGGGCATCAACGCCACCTTCAGCTCCGGGATTTCCGGCCGCTGGAAGACCGTAGCGCCGCCTGACTGGCCCGCCACTCTGGCCTGGAATACCCGCCAGGAGGATTCCATACTGCGCAGCGTAGCTTGCTGCCCGGCGGCATCCGGGTCCAGAGCCAGGGTCACCTGACTGGTCAAGCGCCGGGTTTCGCCCACCTGATGCTCAGTGAGGGCGGTACCCATAGACGCCACCACATTGTTAAAGCCGTACTGGTGGGCCATGATGGCGTCCATGTACCCTTCAACAATGACTATGCCCTGTTCTCTTACCGCTTCCCGCGCCAGGTGCAGGCCGTACAATATGCGGCCTTTATCAAACACCGGACTGCGGGGCGAATTCAGATACTTGGGCTGGGAGTCATCCATGGCCCGCGCTCCAAAGCCGGCCAAATGTCCCTGGCCATTGTGAATGGGTATCATCAGCCGGCCCCGGAAAAGATCCCGGTGCTGGCCCTGCTCGTTCTGGCGCACCAGGCCGGCCAGGGCAATCTGCTCCAGGGTAAAACCTTCCCGCACCAGGTGACCTCGCAGGGATTCGCCATCCCGCGGGCTAAGGCCCAGGCCAAATTTTTCGATGGTTTCCGGACTTAAACCTCGCTTCGCCAGGTAGTCCCTGGTGGCTGCACCCTGGGACGACGCCAGGCGCTGCTGGAAATAGGCCTTTGCCGCATCATTAGCCTTGAAGGCCGTTTGCTGCTCCCCCCGCCGCCCGCCAGAGGCCAGGGCCACGCCGGTACGCTGGGCCAGACGGCGCAAGACCTCTGGGAACTCCAGGCTTTCAGCGCGCATGACGAAGTTGAAGGCATCCCCTCCGGTGGCGCAAGCCCCAAAGCACCGCCAGGTCTGGCGGTCGGGAAAAACGTAGAAAGAAGGAGTCTTCTCCTGATGAAACGGGCAGTTGGCCTTGTAGCTGCGGCCCGAACGCTGCAAAGGCACGTAGCTGGAGACCAATTCCACAATATCCAGCCGGGATTTTATGTCGTTAACTTCGCTCATTATGTCCAGAGATGGCGGCCCTTCCCGTATCCCCAGAAACCCTTCCGGCACAGGCAAAGCTACAAGGCGATGCTCTAGTTGGGGAAAGGCGCACTGGAAGAAGACGCGTTGTTCGGAGGGCAGACTTTCTCTACATATAGACTACACCCAGCAGTCCGGAGATGCAAGGCCACTGCCTGCCCCGGTAGTGTATCAGTTTGCTTAAGGACTCAACTCGTCGCACCCCGACAAGTCGGGGCACCCAGATAGGGACATGGCTGAAACGCACCCCTGGGTTCCGGCTTGCTCCGGAACGACGAGACCCCAAACGACCCACTACCGCCTGCACGGTCCAGGGCTGATTCACTAACGGGATGAAGGGAAAGGGCAGCTCACAAAAGCACCGCCCGCCCCAGAATCTTCCGGGGCGAGCGGACTTTAAAACAGCGGCCTAGCCCCCCACCTGCGGAGGCCCAATCCCCAGAGACCTGTTAGAGCCTGTGTGAGAAATGCCGTCTACCCAGCCCGCTCATCCTGAGCTTGTCGAAGGATGAGTAGCTTTTAGCCCGCTCATGGTTCGACAAGCCCCGACCTAGTCGGGATCCCGATACGTCGGGACTCACCACAAGCGGGAATTGTCACACACCCTCTTAGACGGCGGCAGGCATCAATACGTTGCTGGCCTGGGCCTCGTCAATGTACATTTGCACGTCGGCTGGAAGCAGGAAGCGCTGGGCTTCCAACTTGCGGGCTGCTCTGGTGACCGCCGCCACGTACCCCGCATGGTCCTTGTACCGCTCTTCCAGGGACAGGCGCGGGTCGCCAGCAGCAAGGCGCTCCGCCCCGGTGGTCTTGAAGGGGATGTGCTGGCCGTCGGACTCGGCGCCGTCGTTCTCTCCGTACTCCGCGCGGCGCAGTCCCCAGCCAGTGGTGGTGGCTACTGGCGCCTCCACCGGCGGCAGGCGGACCCCCGCCACCTCGTTGCCATCCTGGTCCACCCTGGACACAAAGATGGGGTAGGCAGGGCGCCCTACCAGGGAAGGCGGGTAGTTGGCAATGATGCCCTTGTCCAGGTCCGGCCCAAAATCCAGGAAGTGCCTGGTGGAAATCAGGCCGGTATAGGTAACGCCGGGGATATTGGGCCAGCCCAGGGCGGCCTGGGGAACAACGCCGGTCTGGAAGCCAGGCCGGGCCACGGCCATAACCCCATCCGCCGCCCGGCGGGGCGCCTTGCTTTCCGGCGGAGCCATCCCCTGGCTGACCCACTGGTCCAGGGCCACCAGGAGCGCCCGGTGCGCGGCAAAGGGACTGACGGCGTTGGTGAACTGCTGCCCTTCTTTGCGGTCATTAATGTCCCCAACACCGTGGGACAGACCGGACAACAGATAGAAGCGCACATCTTCCGGGTCCGGCAGGTCTTTGCCGCGGGTGTCGGTATGCAGCAACGAGGCCGCCTTGCACCAGTACTCGTTGGAGGTGTTCACCTCAAATCGCTTGGGACTGGTGTTGCTGGCTGCGCCCCGCTGGCTGCGCCCGGCGGTCTTGCCGCTCAGGTGGTCAGTCAACACCGGGTGGGCAAAGGGGAAGACCGCTTCCGGGTACAGGTGGTTCTGCCGGTTGCGCTCCGTGCGGTCGGTCTGGCCGAAGCGGAAGTTAATCTGGTCGCCGCTGCCGCCGCCCGTGTGGCTCAGAATGCCATCAAAGACCCGGCGGCCTCTCAAATCTTCATTGAACCCCAGGGTCTGAAAGTCGTTCAAGACGCGGGAGGGCTGGGAAATGGAGTAGCTGAAGGTGTGCTGCACATGCCCAGCCAGCGGGTTGCCTTCCTCGGCGGTGGCATGGCGCAGGAATGATACGAAGTCCCGGGTAGCTGCCAGCCCCACGGCAGACACCACCGGGTCTTTGGCGGTGTAGGTAAACTCGTAAATGTGGCTCTGCTTGAAGGGCGTCCCCTCCGGCAGCAAGCGGATGGCTTTGCCCTCGGCAGAGGTGTATTCCCAGCCGGATTCGGGCACCGCTACCGGCTTATCATCCAGCAGCGCCCGCACCGTCAGCCTGGCCTCGGATTTGCTGGTGGTCGCCGCAGGGAAAGTCAACTCGCTGGTCAGGGTAGAGTCGTCGTCGAATACAATGTACTCGTAGGAAGGCCCGGTGATGGTCTTCCCCCGGTTGGTGGCGACGGGGACCTTAATTTTCATAGACTGGAGGCCGCTGGCCCCGAAATCCCACCCGTTGGACACCACCGAGTAGCCCAGGTTCATGATGAAACCGGTGCCTGCATCCTTGGCAGTGGAAGGATCATTAGTCATACGGGCGTCGTTCAACCGGCCCAACCGCATCTGGCCCCGGTTGTTGAAGTCAAAGAGCATCCGATGACTGCCGTTGTTCAGATTGATGGGCTTGAGGATAAAGATGTCCATGGAGTATTCAACCATGCCCCGGGTGTTAACCGGCGCCAGTTGCAGGTCGGTAATCACGGCGTTGCGCGGGTCGGCAGGGTCAATCTCGCCGTAGGCGGTGCCCCGGAGCTTCTCGTACTGACCCACGGAGCCGAAGGAAAGCCCGCCAAAGGCGGGCGACTGCGACCTGGCGGGGTCTATCACTATCCGGATAATCCCCGACCGGACAGTCTGGGCGACCACGTCCTTTACAGCAGAGCGGGCTGCCCCACCATTGCGGCGGGTCCGGGTTGAGCCGCCGTTCTCTCCTGCCTTGCGGGCTAGTCCTGCAGGTCGCTTGACGGTCATAAAACCTCCCTGCCAAAACTGTTGGCCAATGCTCAAGGGATGTGCTCAAGCGTGATGATATATACCCTCCTGCCAGTAGTCAACTTGGCAATAATCTGGGCAGTGTATCAATTAGCCCTTCGTCGTTCCGGCGCAAGCCGGAACCCAGGGGTGCGTTTCAGCCATGTCCCTATCTGGCCGCCCCGACAAGTCTGGGTGCGACGAGTTGAGTCCTTAAGCAAACTGGTACACGACTATAATCTGGGAACTGAGCCAGTCCACCGTAGCAGAAAGTTATGGTTCCACTCTTATCACCGACGAAAGCCGATGTCCGGGTACGTGTGCGGCTCAAGCGCAATGCTGAATTCCGCCTTGCGCCGGAATAACGGAGGACTAATTGACGCACTGCCACCCTCCAGGCAAGCTTGATATTACTAAGACCTGAGCCTAAACTGGAATTGGTGGGGTTTGTCAGGGGGTTGTCAATGGAAAGATGAAGTGGAACCCCGAGGCATCTCGCCTGGCGCTCCAGAGGCGCCGCTCTGGCGGGAAAAGGAACTTTTTCCATGAGTGCGGGCCAACGGCATAGCCAAACAGCGCCTGGTCGTCCCGTTTGATTAACCGGTATTGCCCGCCATCCTGCTCATCAGACCAGCCAATGGGCAAGTCCTCTATGGAGTCCAGGCGGTCATATACGATGGCATCCTGGCGCAGGACTGGCCCAATGACCTGATACCCGCGGCCCTGCAACGCATCCAGCAGCAGCTGCAAATGAGGGAGTTCCAGCACGTATTGGCGCGACGCGGTCATGGGCGGCTCCCTGGCTGAAACTGGTCGCTTCGAAGGACTCGGCCTTTTCTTACCGCGGGCGTCTGCACACTAAAATGTCCCCTGCTAACCCCGCACCCCAGTGGCAGAAGGGATGGTGAAAGCAGCTTCCATGTAACCGATGATAAGGCGATATGCAGTCCGTGGCAATACTGGAGGTTAGAGGGTGTGTGACAATTCCCGCTCGTGGTGAGTCCCGACGTATCGGGATCCCGACCAGGTCGGGGCTTGTCGAACCATAAGCGGGCTAAAAGCTACTCATCCTTCGACAAGCTCAGGATGAGCGGGCTGGGTAGACGGCATTTCTCACACACGCTCTAAGAGGGTGTCTAAAAAGGCTAGGCGCTCGTGGTTCGACAGGCTCACCACGAGCGGTCCTTCAGCCGAAGGACGCTCACCCTGAGCGTGTCGAAGGGTGAGCGCTGGTAGTGCACAGCATTTTTTAAACACGCTCTAAGACCGCCGGGCAAACACCTGGACGCGGTGGTTCTCAGAATCTACCACGTAAACATTCCCAGCGGAGTCCACCGCCACATCCGCAGGGGCAGCAACCTGGTCATCGCCATTGCCGCGGCTTCCCCAGGCGGCTGCCGGAGTCCCCACGGAATTAAATTTCTGTATACGGTAGTTGCCCGCATCTGCCACGTAAACGTTGCCCCCGGAATCCACTGTCAGGCCCAGGGGGGACTTGAATTCTCCATCACCCGCACCCTCCACTCCCCACTTGGCCAAGAAAATTCCCACCGGGCTGAACTTCTGAATGTTGCTGCTGCCGTTGTTAACCACGTAGATGTATCCAGAAGGGTCCACCGCTATATCTACGGGGGCGCTCAACTGACCATTACCGGCGCCAGGGCTGCCCCACTTGGCCAGGAACACACCCGCTGCACTGAATTTCTGGACGCGTCCGTTGCCGTTGTCAACCACGTAAACGTCACCAGACCCGTCCAGGGTAACCGAAAAAGGCCGCGTGAACTGGCCATCGCCGCTGCCCTCACCACCCCATTTAGCCAAGAAAGTCCCTGTGGAATCAAATTTCTGGATGCGGTTATTGCCGTAATCAGCTACATACAAGTTACCGGCAGAGTCCACGGCAATGCGCTGGGGGGACTTGAACTGGCCGTCGCCGCTGCCTTCGGCGCCCCACTTGGCTAAAACGGCTCCCTCTGGGCTGAATTTCAGGATGCGGTTGCTGCCGGTATCGGCCACGTAAACGTTGCCGGAACCATCCACTGCTATGCCTGAAGGAGTGAAGGGCCGGCCATCGCCGCTGTCCCACTTGCGCAGCAGTTTGTACGGCCCGGTTCCAGCCGCGGGCGTTTCCACGGGACTGGAAGCAGTGGTTGGAGAGAGTGCAGCACCTGTTTCGGCGGGTGTCTCCGCCTGCGGAGAGGCCTGGCTAGAGCAGGCCCACAAGGCTGCCGAGGTTAAACACGCCAGAAGAACGTACCGCCTGAGTTGCCCGGAAAGTATGCCCCAGGTTTTCATGGACAGTCTCCTTCGCCGTCATTTTGGGATGGAAGGCCAGGAGCCTGCTGACAGGCGTTTGATGCTCCAGGGTCACTTGCTAAAGCACGTACTGCTGGCGCGCACCCCCTTAACAAGGCCAAATTCCTTTGCCCGGGACATCTTTGGCAGCCAGGCCAAAGTCACGACCAACATGTTCCCCATAGTGAAATCCCAATGTCCATCGGAGATAAAAAAGCGGTGCAGGTTGCAGGCCCAGCCTTGCCAAACCCGGCGCTCCGCTGCGAGTAGGAGTTGCAAATTCTGCCCAAAGTAATGTTTTAACGAGATGCGTCAGACATGCTGGGCAGTGATTTGGACTTCCGTCACCCATCTCCCATGCAGTTCTCGAATACAACCTCTATTCCAGAACAACAAATAGATTATCAGTACTGTGGACGCATCAATGTGGCGGGCAGTATAAATGGAAAAAGGGCCGCTCTGCAAGAGCAAGAAATGGGGCATGCAGAGCAATAATAAGGCCAGAGCAGAAAACTGGCTGCCCTGGCCTTTATAGTAACTGCCGTTGTCGCGGGATATGCTATTCAGGTATCTAAGAATGTGTCTAAAAAGGCTAGGTGCTCGTGGTTCGACAGGCTCACCACGAGCGGTCCTTCAGCCGAAGGACGCTCGCCCTGAGCTTGTCGAAGGGTGAGCGCTGGTAGTGCACAGGACTTTTTACACACCCTCTAACAGGAGCTAGGCCATGGGGGTGCCGGGGATGTTATCGTAGTTGTCCCACTCGCCGATAACCTTTTCCCGGCGCATTTCGGCAATCTCTTCCGCCGAGTACTTGAGCAAGCCTCCCAGGATTTCTTCGTTGTGCTCGCCGACCCTGGGGGTGGAACCCACCACTGCGGGAGTCCTGCTGAAGTGCCAGAAATCGCCGGACACTGCTATGGTTCCTGCCAGGAAGTCGGGCACTTCCTTGAGCGCTCCGCGCACCCAGGGATGGGGGTCCGCCTCTGCCGCGGCGATGGTGTTCACCGGCGAAGCGATTACATCGTGGCTGACAAAGTGATCCGCGGCTTCGTAAGGAGTCATCCCGGCAATGGCCTCTTTGATGGCGTCGTTGACAATCTCCCGGTGGGCCGCACGGGCGTGCCGGGAGCCAAATCGGGGGTCACTCACCCACTCAGGCCGGCCAATAGCTTCGCACACGCGGGGCCACTGGGGCTGGCTCCCTGCGGTGATTAGCACGTAACCGCCCTTGCAGGGGAAGATGCCGCCGGTAGCCCCAGCCCCGGCGTCCTCGCCGCGCTCCTCGGTCTTTTTGGTGCCGTGGTAGGCAGTGATGGGAATTTCCGTGAAGCTGTAGCCAGAATCCGCCAAACACACATCAATGCACTGACCCTGGCCCGACACCTGGCGCTCCATAAGGGCAGCCAGGGTGCCGATGGAGGCGTGCAAAGCCGTGGTGCGGTCAATAATTGGCACTCCGGTGCGAATGGGCGGCATGTCCCGGGTGCCGGTGGTGTAGGTAATGCCGGAAATCATCTGTCCGATGGGGTCCACGCCGATGCGTTCCGAGTAGGGCCCGAACTGCCCGTAAGCAGACACGTTGACCATAACGATCATGGGGTTGAGGTTCTTCAGCACGTCATAGCCAAAGCCCATCTTCTCGATGGTCCCTGGGCGGAAGTTCTGCAGGAAAACGTCGGAAACCTTCACCAGTTCCCGGAGCACTTCCTTGCCCTTTTCAGTTCGCAGGTCCATGCTAAGGCTCTTCTTGCCACTATTGTACTGCACCCAGTAAGCGCTCTGCTTGCCCACCCAGGGCTGGCTGTACCTGGTTTCCTCACCGCCCAGCCGCTCTATCTTGATAACTTCCGCGCCCAAGCGCGCCAGTACCTGGGCGCATCGTGGACCGGCCTGCTGCCGTCCCAAGTCCAATACCCGGTACCCTTCCAATGGGGCCTTGGTGCTGGTCATAACTGTTGCCTCCCTACAAGTGTGGTTCGGGCCATTTTATGCCCGCGGCGGCCCTGCCGACAATGGGGCATAGTGCAAAGGCCCCCAAAATGGACCGCCATGCAGCTTTGCCCAAAATGTCATTCTGAGGAAGCGAAGAATCTAAAATTCTGGCATTTTAGACCCCTCGTCCCGATTGCATCGGGACTCAGGGTGGCAATAATTGTATGCTAAACGTTACTGACTATCGAAATCCATACTTTTTGGGCAAAGCTCCGCCACGCCAGGAAAACGTCTGTTTGGGTCAAGGTCTGCCAGTTCCCGGCTACTCCGCAATTTCCACGGTGACGGAGCGAGTGTTGCCAAAGGACGGCACGTACACCGAGTGGGTGCCGGGTCCGCCTGCGACTATAATGCCGATTTCCTCGGGCCGCCGCGCAATGGTCAGTATGGTGTCGGGGCCAAAGTCGCCCAACTCGTCCCGCCGCGAATCCTGGGCGCGCTCCCGGTCCTTGGGCGACATGCGGTCAGCCCGCATTTTAGAAGTTTCCCACAGGCCGCGCTTCACGTCTAATTTACTCAGGCCATCGCGCTTCAGGATATGGGCATGTTCTGGGCCGATTATCACAAACGGCTCTCCGCCGTGGGTATATTCGTTGCTGGGAGGATGGATCATGGTGTCCCCAAAAACTTGCAACAGCTCGCCGGCATCCTTGCTGTGGCTGTTCATGTTCATGGTGCCTTCCGCGCCCATCACCGTCACCGTGCTTGCGCCACGGTCAAAGCCGCGCTCCACGTGCAACGGCTCCCACGGGTTCTCTTCCTCGTTCTCGGCACAGCAAAAGGTGTACTTTCCCGGCTGCCCGTGGGTGGCCCGGTCCATATCTCCAGGCAGCCCGCCGCCCACGTTGCGAAGAATCAGCCGCAGGGCGCGGCCGATGGTGGCATTGGCCCACGCGCCTTCCCCCAGGCAGTTGAAAGTGGCATTGACCTGGAGCCGCTGGGCAATGGGGCCGTTGATGATGACCCAAACCCCCACCGAGTTGGTGGTGGCCTGTATGCCCTGCAAATTGAACTTGGGGTCGGCCACGGCCTCGGTAGCGGCTATTAACACCGGCAGGTACTCCGAGTCACAACCAGCCAGCACAGCGTTAATGGCGATACGCTCAATGGTGGCTGCGCCAAAGCCGGGGGCCACGCGGGCCACTATTTCATGCCGGGCGCGGCGGGTGTGTTTGAGCATGCGATTCACGCGTTCAGCGGTAGGCGGAACAACAGGCAGACCGTCGCTCCAGCGGCGCTCGCGGTAAAGCTGGTTGATTGCGTCGAGATCGTCCTGCGCCTCAACGACGGCGGCGCGCTCGACCGCCCCAGACAAATTTGAACTCATCCCTTTTTGGCCTCGCTCACCAGTTTGATGATGTCATCCACACACTTGACCGCAATCTGCCGGACTTCATCCCGCGAACGCAGCCCAAAGGGATGGGGGACAATGGCGATGGGCAGGCTGGCGTTCCCCAGCGCCGAGGCTTGCGCCCGCCCCAGCAAAATGAAAGCCGTGGAACATATGGTCACCGCCGCCACGCCGCGCCTGGACATTTCTACGCTGTCGTGGACACTCCACGACGTGCAAGACCCTCAATCCCCGGACCCGGCAATCACAAGGTCGCACTGCTCCTCAAACTCTTTGTAAACCGCTTCTGGGGCCGGCACCGACGCCGCCCGTTTCTTCCGCTTGATTACTTTGGCCGCGCCATAACGCCTGACCATCAAGTCCGCCAGGTCGTCCACCAGGTTGTTGAAATTGGGCTTGGCGTTGTCTATAAAGCCCACTGTTTTACCGGCCAGCCCATCCAGAACACGCTGTGCCTGCGGGCCCCGTTGTTGCCGCGGTGCGGTGGGATCGAAAAGAAGCACTGTTCCCGGCATCTGAATCTATCTCCATTCCGCTTGAACACATTCCGGTCGAGAAGCCAACCTGCGCGCCTGATTTGCGGCTGGCAGGCTTTTGCTCCCTAATGTTGACTTGTCCAGTGCCTTTTGTCCAGCGGCCCTGCTTCAGCCAAATACCGCCGCCGGGTTTGTCACAACCGCCACTGATTCTGCAGGCAAACATATGGCTGTGCCTTCCAGCGCCACCCCTACCCTGGAAGCCATTGCCACCCGTAGGCCTTCCCCTTGCGCTGCTGGAATGCGCACCGGCCATTTTGCGAAATTGGCGCATACCCGGACCTGGCCCAGTTCTACCTGCCGGAGGTCATAAAACAGTACCTGGAGCGATACCCGGAGGTACAGCTCAAGCTGGTGAGCCGTCCTTACGCTATGCTCCTGGAACTGCTGGAGTCAGGCGAGGTGGACCTGGCGCTCCTCCATGCACCCAGTGCGGAGAACCGCGGGCTGGCTTTTCAGAGACTGTTTGAGTCCGCCTTTGTGTTGATGACCCCCTTGGGGCACCCCCTGTTGCAGAGTTCCCAACCCGCACTGGAAAGTATCCTGCAATGGCCGTTAATCCTCCAGGGACAGCAGAGCTATACGCGGCGCTACCTGGAGCAGGTCTTCCGCCAGCACGGGCTGAAATGCCAGGTGGCCCTGGAAATGGACCATACAGCGCTAATCAAGCGGTACGCTGAGATAGGCATGGGTGTAGGCATTGCGCTGGAGTTTGACCTGCAGCCGGGCGACGAAACCAGGCTGGGCGTGCTGAACCTGAGCCACCTGTTTCCGCCGGTGCAGATTGGGGCGGTCACATTGGCTGGCAAGCTGGAGTCCCACGCGGCGCGGAACCTGGTAGAAATACTGCTGTCGGCCTCCCCTGCGGCCACTGGCATCTAGCCAGGTTCTTCACTCAATTGGCATTATCAAGTTGTCAATATAGTAAATCAGACAATATCCATTGACGTATGGTAGGCGCTCCTTGATAATGGTTTACTAATTTCACCCCGGACAGAAGTTTAGGAGGGGTTCTATGCCCAGCCAGAACGATATTGCGCTGATGGCCCACTTGATGCGGCGCGCCGGATTCGGGGCGTCCCGCGAGGAAATTGAGGCGCGGGCGGCCAAGGGCTATGAGGCCACCGTAGAGGAACTGTTGAATCCAGAAGTCCAGGAGGCGGTGGACCGCTACGACCTCATCCGCTTCCAGCCGTGGACATGGCGTCCCGGCACCATCCAGGGCATGGGCGCCGCCGAGTGGCTGTATTTCATGGTTAACACGCGCCGCCCCCTGGAAGAGAAGATGGCGCTGTTCTGGCACCAGGTCTTTGCCACCGGGGTCTCCAAGGTTGACCACTATGACGAAGTGAACGACATGGTTCTCCTGTTCCGCCAGCGGGGCATGGGCAACTACAAGGAACTGCTGACCGAACTAGCCAAAAGTCCCGCCATGATTTACTGGCTGGACAACTGTGAGAATCACGCCGATGCGGTGAACGAGAACTGGGGACGGGAACTGCTGGAACTGTTCAGCATGGGCGTGGGCAACTATACGGAAGTGGACGTGCGGGAGTGTTCCCGCGCCTTTACCGGCTGGACTTTCGTCCCCAAGCTGCCCCGGGGCCCCCTGGGCCGCTTTGACTGGTACTTCCAGTACCGGGAAGAGGACCACGACGACACCGAAAAGACCTTCCTGGGCCAGAACGGCCGCTTTAACGGCGAAGATATCATTGAAATCATTTGCCAGCAGCCGGCCACCGCCACTTTCATTGCCCGGCACCTTTACAATTTCTTTGTGGCGGATGAAGCCCAGGTCCCAGCCTGGGCGGTAACGCCGCCCCGGGACCAGGATGCCATTGACCTGCTGTCCGACACCTTCCGGGACTCCAACTTCGACATGCGGGCCACCCTGCGGGTGCTGTTTAATTCAGACTTCTTCAAAAATGCCCGGTTCGCCCGGCTCAAGAGCCCCGCGGAAGTGGTGGCTGGCACCCTGCGGCTGGTGGGCGGCTACGAGTTTCCCAGCCCCGGCCTTGGCGAAATGGCGCGCCAGCCCTGCTACATGGGACAGGACCTGCTCAACCCCCCCAGTGTGGAAGGCTGGCACACCGGCACTGAATGGATTAACAGCGGCTCGCTGATGCGCCGTGTGAACTTTACCGCCGACCTGGTCAGCGACGTGACCAAGCCCGGCATCCAATCCATTATTCAGCGGTTGCGGGCCAAGGGACACCTCTCCCCCGAGGGATTTGTGGATGCCTGCCTGGACCTGATGGGGCCCCTGGAAGTGGCTCCGCGCATCCGGCAAGAACTGGTTGACCACGCCAACGCCGGAGGCAGTCTCCGCTGGGACACGCCCCAGGCCGTGGAAAACTCCAACAAGAGAGTAAGCGAGCTGCTGCAACTCATCGTCTCGCTGCGGGAATACCAGTACGCCTAGTATTAAGCAATCAGGAGTCAGCTATCAGGCCCAACCCCACACTTGAACGGCTAGGGGAGGCTGATGGCAAAATGCTGACCGCTGACAGCTAATAGAGGAGAAGAAAAATGACCTCCACCAAGAAAGACCCGGTGCTGGTGGTGCTGCAACTCACCGGCGGCAACGACTACCTTAACACGGTCATCCCCTACACCGACCCCCTGTACCGGGACAACCGCCCGGTGGTGGGCGTGCCGGATGCCCGCATCCTGAAACTCAACGACACAATTGGGTTGCACCCGGAGTTGGCCCCCATCAAGGCCATGTACCAGCAGGGCCAGGTGGCCATCATTCACGGCGTGGGGTACGCCAATTCGCCGCGCTCCCACTTCCGCTCCATGGACATCTGGCACACCTGCGAGCCGGACAAGCTGGGCACCGAAGGCTGGCTGGGCCGCACCTGCCGGGAGATTGACCCCAACAAAGAAAACGTGGTCACTGCCGTAAGCTTTGGCCCCAGCCTGCCCAGGGCGCTGGCCCTGCCCGGCGTGCCGGTGGCCTGCGTGGACGACTTGCAGTCCTACGGCATGCTCACCAGCATCACCGGGGAAGAGCAGCGCAGCCGCATCCTGGACCGTTTCTCCCGGCTGTACATGCCCACCATTGGGCAGGGCGCAGTAATGGACTATCTGGGGCAGACCGGGTTGGACTCCATGAAAGGGGCTGACATCCTAAAGGCAGCCCCGGAACGGTACAGTTCCACCATCGAATACTCAGACACCACCATCAGCAAGAAGCTCAAGGGCATTGCCCAGGTGCACCTGGCTAACCTGGGGACCCGTATCTTCTACTGCGACCACGGCAGCTTCGACAGCCATTCCAACCAGGTGGGGATGCACGACAAGCTGTGGAAAGACGTGTCCAACGCCGTGGACGAGTTCTTCGCCGACCTGCGGGAGCACAATGCCTCGGACAATGTCATCATGCTGGTGTTCTCCGAGTTTGGCCGCAGGGTCCATGACAACGGCTCCGGCACCGACCACGGCGCGGCGGGGGCAGTGTTCGTCATCGGCAACAGCGTCAAGGGCGGCGAGTACGGCGAATATCCTTCCACCAGGCCCCAGGACCTGGAGCAGGGCGACCTGGTGCCAAGCACCGACTTCCGTGGCGTGTACACCACCATTCTGGAGGACTGGCTTCGCCTGGACGCTGCGCCGCTGGTGGGCGGCAAATTTGAGAAGCCTGCGTTTCTCTAGAGAACCAGCCCGTGGCCGACGGCAGGATGAAAGCCGTGGTCCGACGCCGGTACGGGCCGCCTGAAGTCCTAGAGCTGAAGGAGATAGAAAAACCCGCCCCACGGATAATCAACTGCTAATCAAAGTCCATGCAGTGGCGGTCAACGCCGGGGACTGGCGCCTCCTGCGCGGTACGCCGTTCTTAATTCGCCTGATGGGGTATGGCTTGCTGCGGCCAAAGAAGCAGGTCCTGGGCATGGACGTGGCGGGAGTTGTTGAGGCTGTTGGACAGAAGGTGAGCCAATACCAGCCCGGGGATGAGGTGTTCGGGGACCTTTCCAAGTACCGGTGGGGCGGTTTTGCCGAGTATGTATGCGTTCCTGAGGATGCGCCGATGGTGGCAAAACCCTCAGACATCAGCTTTGACGAAGCAGCCGCTGTACCTACTTCCGCAGTCACCGCCCTGCAGGGCCTGCGGGACAAGGGACACATCCAGCCGGGGCATAAGGTGTTGATAAACGGCGCGTCGGGCGGCGTTGGCTCCTCCGCTGTGCAGCTTGCCAAATATTTTGGGGCGGAAGTCACCGGCGTGTGCAGCACGGGGAAAATGGACTTGGTTGGCTCCATTGGCGCAGATCAAGTTATTGACTATACCCAGGAGGACTTCACCAAGGGCAGGCATAGCTACGACGTGATTTTTGATGCGGCAGCCTTCCGATCCATATTTGCTCCATATCTGCGTGCCGGCGGGTGCTGGCTGCCCAGGGGACATACGTTCTGGCGGGAGGCTCCACCGGCCGGTTTTTCAAGCGATGCTCCTTGGACCGTGGCTGTCCCTTCTTGGCAGAACAAGAATTGGCGCTCTAGTGATGAAACCCAACAAAGCGGACCTGCCTTTTATAAATGGGCTGCTGGAGGCCGGGAATCTCAAACCGGTCATTGACCGCCGGCGCCAGTTGGCCCAAGTCTCGGAGGCCATCAGATACCAGGAACACGGCCACCCCGGCGGCAAAGTCGTCATCACCGTGTGAGAGAGGAAGTATAAATGCTTACGCAAGTCGCGGCTGGACGGGTATTCGATTACAGCCACTCAGTGGGGCGCGGCGCGCAATCGGGCATGGGCTTTAACCAGCCGGTGGCGGCGGCCCTGGGCGCGGGCGACACCGTCTATGTGCTGAACCGGGGTATTGAGGGCATCAGCAACGTGCCCTGGAACCGCATCGGCTACGGAGCACGGGTGTCCATAACCACCATCGGCTCCAAGCCCGGGGATGAGGAATATCTTGGGGAGTTCGGCAAGTACGGCAGCGGTGACGGCGAGTTCATCTGGGGCTCAGGCATCGCCGTGGACAGCGCTGAAAAAATTTATGTCTCCGATGAGTGGCTGAACCAGGTTACGGTTTATGACAAGTCCGGCAAGTTCCTGGGCAAGTGGAGCGCCCTGGACAAGGCCGACGGCCTGCCCCACGGCACAGCCAGCATGGTCATGGATGCCGATGAGAACATTTTTCTCACCGACAGCCGCAGCCACCAGGTGCGCAAGTTTAGCAAGGATGGCAAGTTCCTGGGCAGCTGGGGCCAGTTTGGCGAGGGCAACGGCCAGTTTAACTCCCCCTGGGGCATTACCCTGGACAACCAGGGATTTGTCTATGTGGCCGACCACAAGAACCATCGGGTGCAGAAGCTGACTCCTGATGGCCAGTGGGTAGCTACCTTTGGCAGCTACGGGACCCGCCGGGGGCAGATGGTGCGTCCCACCGGCGTGGCAGTGGACCCCGACGGCGACGTTTACGTATGCGATTGGAGCGACAATGGCTGGCACCCAGGCAGGGTGCATGTTTTCGACTCCAGCGGCAAGTTCATCATCAGCCTGATTGGCGACGCCCAGCAGCTTTCCAAGTGGGCGCAGATGACCGTGGACGCCAACCTGGACTATCTGCGGGCGCGGCGACGGGTGCCCACCACTGAACCGGAATGGCGGTTTGCCCTGCCTACTGGGCTAACTTTTGACCCGGTCAAACGGCGCTTGCTGGTGGTGGACAACCAGCGCAGCCGCCTGCAAATCTATAACAAACCCACGGACTACATGGCCCCGCAACTAAACTTGTAAGCCAGCCAGTTTGTTCCCCAGGCATTTTCGGTTGCAGGGGCGAGGTGGCTCGCCCCTGTTGACTGCAGCCTTGCCCGCCCAGTGGATTGCTCCAGAAGTAGACGTACCAACCAGCAAAAACCATGACTCCAGCAGCGGAACAGGCATATATTCAGTTGGCCATGGCGCAGCCCGCCATGCTCTGCTCCCAGGCGCCGCGGGAAATTCTGGAAGCCTGCGCCGCCGACAGCGAGCCTACCAGGTTTCTGGAAGAGTTCTTTGCCGCGGGATACACCCAGTGGCGGAAAGAAGCCCACGCTTCGTTGCCCGCCCCCAATCGGTTCCAGGTGAACAACGCCGTCATAGTGCTTTGGCTGCGGGCCTGCCGCCTCCACACCTGCCTGCTAATGGGTGAGACCAGTCCCGACTGGGATAAGCCCTTCTTTTGCGACGACGGGCTGTACTGAACTGGCTGGCAGCCGGATCCTCTCTGCTCTGGACTATGGCAGTGGCCCCTGTCCTTGCTCCTGCTTGTTGACATCGTTTGCGGTCCGGGCTGTCAGGCCATTATACGCAGCATCTTTCCATTCTGCGGGTAACTGCAATGTCCGCACCGGATAGTTGATGACAATGCCTTCCTGCTTGAACCGCCCATGCAAGGACTGAATCAATCTGGACTTTAAAGCAAAGGTAGATGCCCTGTCCTTGGCCTGCACCATCAGCCAAAAGTTGACATTGGAATCGCCAAATTCGTCAAGGCCAAAATAATAAAGGCTCTCCTGCACCGCATCTGCACTGGACTCGACAACTTGCTGCATAACCTCTTTGCAGACTTGTTCTACCTGTTCCAGGTCGCTGTCATAGCTGACACCGCAGTTGACTACCACGTTAACCACCGGATCCGGCAACTGGTAGTTGGTGATAATGGTATCCGCCAGCCTGGCATTGGGCACCACCACCAGGTTGTTGTTGCGCGTCCTAATCCGGGTGCTGCGCCAGCTAACTTCGGTGACATAGCCTGCTACGCCGCCCTCCAGCTCAATGAAGTCCCCTGGCGAAACCGCCCCTTCGGTCATCACGTACGTGCCCGCGAACAGGTTGGCCAGGGTGGGTTGAATGGCCAGGGCCACCGCCAGGCCGCCAAGACCCAGGCCGGCCAGCAAGGGACTGATGTTGACGTGCAAGTGTCCCAGCACCAGGAGCACAGCCATGCCATAGACCAGCACCACGAGAATACGCCGCATTGGCGGAAGAATGCGTTCATCCACGTCCGACCTGGTGCGAGGAGCCACGTGCTCCATATACCAGCCAAGGACTGCCGAAAGCACCCTGGCCAGGGCATGGGCGGCCAAAGCAACTGCCACCACAAAGGTGGCATTGTTAACCAGGCACCGGGTTGGCTCATTCAGTTCCCTGGGAACAACTATGGCCAGGTAGATGCCAACAACGACTATGGCGATGGTTACAGGGGGCCGAAGGGCTATGACAACACGGGTATCGGCGTCGGTGGGAGTCCACTGGGTGAAGCGGATTAGCAGGGGCACTATAACTTTGTGGAAAAAGACCGCCAGGAGGACAAAGGCCCCAATGATTATGACTTCCGCCAGGGGGGCCAGCCACGGCACATCCGGCAACGTCAGGGATGCAAAGGACACAGAGTTAGCTTCCTTGCAGGAGGACCCGCATGCTGCGATGCTTAAATTGGAACGCCGCCTTTCATTTTACGTAGGATTATTGCAGATGCGCAATTCGGTTGCCCCAATGCCCGGGGCCCTGGAATACTCCCGCTATTGGATTTTTATCGAGAATACCGCAGTAACAGTCTTTTTGGTGTCCATGACAAGTACGCAAGTCCCGGCGCCGGAACAGTCTCCCCGCCAGCCAATAAACGACCAGCCCCTGCTGGGAACGGCTGCCAAAGCCACCTGGGAGAATTGGGTAAAAGTCTGCGTCGAACCACAAGCTACAGGGGTCGCTGAACCTGCGCCGCTGCACTCCACGGTCAGGCTGACCCGTGCAGGAGCGAAGATGGCGGTGACGATCTTGCTGGCATCCATCATAACGGTGCATGAGCCATCGCCTGAGCAAGCCCCTTGCCAGCCGGTGAACTCCCAGCCCGGCTGGGGGACTTGGTTCAAGACAACTCGTGTGCCCACAGGGTAAGTCAGCGCAGTTCCACATTGCACGGGGGTCACTGCTCCTTCACCCTTGCACTGCACGGTCAAGTCAAACTGGATGGGAGTAAATACCGCGATAACCGTGTTGCCGGCATCGGTGACCACCGTACATGGGCCGGCGCCCGAGCAGGCCCCCCGCCAGCCGCTGAACTGCCAGCCTGGTTTGGGAAAGGCCGCCAGGGTAACTTCAGTGCCAGGAAGGTAAGTTTGGGAAATGCCACACCCTTGAGGCCCCACAGCTCCCTCACCCTGGCAAACTACCGTCAGGGTAATGCGCACCTGTGCAAAGGCAGCAGTAACCGATTTGTCCGAGTCCATGACCAGGACACACGCCCCGGTCCCTTCGCAATCCCCCTGCCAGCCCAGAAACTCCCAGCCAGCCCGGGGCGCGACAGTTAGAGTCACAGGGGTTTCCAGCGCATAAGTTTTGGCGGTGCCGCAATCCTGGCCGTTAACACGCCCTGCGCCGGCCATTGAAGCGGCCCAGTTTGGCCGGGCTGCGCAATGCACGGTCAAGTCAAACTGGATGGGAGTAAATACCGCGATAACCGTGTTGCCGGCATCGGTGACCACCGTACATGGGCCGGCGCCCGAGCAGGCCCCCCGCCAG
>Ga0194132_10000507_pt1 | contig 79601 bp, 67 predicted proteins | sample TA2KigOf80mmetaG_FD_148612 | JGI IMG/M metagenome (GOLD analysis project Ga0194132, IMG submission 148612) | Freshwater microbial communities from Lake Tanganyika, Tanzania - TA2015054 Kigoma Offshore 80m | ecosystem: Environmental > Aquatic > Freshwater > Lake | place: Tanzania: Lake... | reverse complement strand
AGTGCCGTTGAAAAGCTGCGCATCAGGTTTTGCCAGCACGATCATCTGGTAGAAAAATGTCGCATCACGGTCGCTCCGCACTGTGTTCTGACTTAGGATATCGTTATAGTCAGCAGCCATTTTCGATGCACAAGATCCTGTGCCCTGATTATCAGAGCACAGATAGATCCCGTAAGTTCCCTCCGGGGAATCTGCCAATGCAATATCAGCTGCAATTCCTGACTCAATACTTGCTACAGAAATTTTCCGACTAGCAACCAAGCTGTTCTTGCCGGCACCACCGCCTACCATCGGTTCGATAGTAAAAAGCATGCTACCTTCGTCTCCGACCAAAGCCTTGATCGCTTCTAAATCACCGCGGTGACATCCGGGCTGCGGAACTACCTCAATTGCAAGCATGCGCGCATTTTTTGCGTTTTCCTTATAGGGAACAGTTTGCAATCCCACATGACTACGCTTGATCTCTGGATAATCAAGTCTCTGCTTTTCTGCAACATCCTTGGAAGACTGCTCATCGGCTGTGCCAGATCCACTCCCGACCTCGCTCGGACCAGAGTTGTCGATTTCTTCTGCCTTTTTATCGCTGGATACACCGGCATTTCGTTTCTTCCCCGATTTCCAAAGATAAAGGGAAAAAAGTAGTCCCACGCACACTAAGATCACGATTTTAACGCGCGAATTCATAATTAACCCCTAATTAGCGTTGATCTTAATGTTGGCAAAATTGGTATATGGAATGATGACCGTCTTGTTTACATTCATTGGAACTGTTGACGATTTATTTGTCGGCGGTGCTAATGAAAGTACATAACCCGTGAGCGGACCCGTGCCAGATTGTGAGAAACAAGCGTTGAACCCGATGATCCCGTTGACAAGAAATGTCGTGGGTTTGCCCGCACTGGCTGCGATAGATCCGTTAAGGGGGAAGCGCCGCGTTGGTTTGCCCGTGCGACTCACTTCGACTATCGGCATCGTACCACCACCACATACCAAACATCCGTTGACTAACGCGGCGGCGTTGAAGCTATATTGAGCAAATTTCGCCGGTTGACTTATAGTACCAAGTGGTGGCGCACACCGGCTCTTAATAACCACATTTTGCGCTACCGAGTTTATCCCCTTATTTATATCAATCCGTAGCTCCGGACAATTTGTGGTGCATTCCGCGCCACTTGCTGATCTTAGGCTGAAGCCCGGATTGTCTGCAGAATACGAGCGTGCCTTCCAAGTGTTTCGCACGAGGTTGAGTAACTCATCCATTTCGCCGCGTAGCTCTACACGGAGTAACTCTTTTTGGGTCGATTGCTCAGTGTTTTTTACAAAGGTCATCATGACGTAGGCCAGGATACCGACAACACCCGTAGCAATCACCAACTCGAGTATGGTAAATGCGCCGTTATCGTCTTTGTGGTTTCTAGAGTGAAACATGAAAACTACCAACGTGAGTCTTCACAGTTTGTTCCTTATTCAGCTTCATGAGCCACTTAGTCATGTAGTAGACTTCGATTCCTTGTCCGGTACCCGTGGCAACATCATTGCAGGTGACCAAGGTGTCCGAACCTATTTTCTTGATATTCACCATGACTTGGACAAAAGCGCCCTTGTTATACGAAATCGTATCCCGGTCGTTCGACTTAAGTTGTGAGGGATTAACGTTTAGCTGGTAACACAAATACAGTCCCGAGGCGTTTGAAGCCGAGGTTCCGTCCAGATTTAGTTTCTTGGTCAAGCAACGACGCACATCTACGTCTCCTGCGGGAAATTTCGAACTGAGGCTAGTTTTATTGGTGCTATCCAAGTTCGCAATGGTACCCACACTAAGGACTCCCAACGTACCCGCGGCTAAACAGCGTCCGCTTACGAACGCCTTAACAGTGCTGGCGATTTGTTCCGCCATGGCCTCGTCTAAAGCCCGGGCTCCGTCGGAGGTTGCAATGACGCGTCTGGCCTTCTGCATATTGCCACCTGCAATGCCAGCAGCGACGATGAGTACACCCAAAATCGCCGCGGCTACGAGCGCCGCCACGAGCGATTCGCCTGACTCTGACCCGCGCTGATTTAGATTTCGGTAAAATGACATAGCGACGAACTCCTCGCGCGACCTAGCTGCACGTCGGGTATATCGGCTATCCGCGAAAAAACCTTAGAGCCCCAAAATTCAGGGCATAAACATCATATTATTGGGTATTTAGGTTTTCCGCGGCAGGTACTTACAAGCTATCGGACCTAGCGGTAGTGCCTAGGATTACATTTGGCGCGTACCAGCTCTGGCACGGGCTTGCCAACCATAATAGCGGCGAGCAGTTTAGCACTGCCGTGGGCCCACGAAAAACCATGGCCTGTGTAGCCTGCACAGGTAAAAATGCTCTGGCTATCGGTAGGTCCTATAAAGGGGAATCCCGTCTTCGAGGCAGCCATAATGCCAGACCAGGAAAAATCCCACTCGATTTCTTCTTCTATCGTGTAGTGCCGCGCCACAAAATCACGTAGTCCCTGATCAACCATGGGGTTAACACTGATATCATAGGTCCCGATTTCGCCGTGTGGCGTATGATTACGCCACCCCCCGATCATAAGTCGGTTGTCTTCGGTCACAATAGCATACTCGTACCCGTGGTCAAAACTATGGGGGTAAGGCACCTTGAATTTCTGCCTTAGGACTTTGCTAGTAATGATCTGACCACGAAAAGGGTCAACCAACCTATGTTTGGCAAAAAAAGGTGAGAGTAATGGCGAGTAAGCATTCGCCGCAATAACGGCCGCATCAGCTTTAATTGCGCCCCAAGGCTCGGTGACTAATGTCACCTGGGAGCCATTTTCCTCCACCTCCTTCACCTTAACGCCGGAGTGATATCTGAGGCCTCGACCAAGACAAATCTTGAGTAGCTCGTTGCGAAACTTTACCGGGTGAGCCTGTGCCGACCCGGGTTCAAAGCGGGCGCCGTAAACATTCCGAAACCCATAACTATTGAGTGTAGACTGCGGTACGTATTCAGAGGCGAATCCATTACGGTTAAGAAGCTCGACTGATTTTTTTACTTCTCCGTCCTCCACTTCGTCGATGGCGATGACTAAATAGCCATCCTGCTTATAATCGACTGGAAGTTTATGTCGCGCCACTGTGTCGCGCACCTGATGACAGATGTCGATCGAAAGTCCCCAGAGCTGCTTAGCGGTATCCTCCCCATAGAGTGCCGTCATGGCAGCCATCGATTCGACTGTGCCGTATAGTATGTGGCCACAGTTACGGAAGCTCGCGGCCTTCTCAGCCTCAAAGTCGAGCAGCGTGATGTCGGTAAAACCTTCCTCTTGCAGCCAATAAGCGGCGCTAACGCCAGTTAGGCCGGCTCCGATGATGACGAGTTCACTGTCGCGCGGTCTCTCCTTCGCCCCCATCAGTAGCGGGGTCTCGAGCCAATACGAATGAGAGTAACTAGACATGGTGTTTCCTCAAAAAACTGAGCGCCTCAAGTGTGCGATATCCGAACCAGGAACATAAACGTCCGTCAATCTTAGTGATACTCTGGCAGTCGACACCATCGTCACCTAAGATCTTGATATGGCGCGTCCTAAAAGCAAACGGCTCACTGCTCAGGAAAATGTGATCCGGACGCAGTGCATTGATTTGCTCGGTGCTGAGTGCTGGATAGCGCTCACTCCCCTGATAAGCATTTTGCCATCCAGCCCACGCTAGAAGGCGCGAAATATACGTATCCGGTCCGGCAATCATGTAGGGGTCCCGCCAAATCAGATAGAGAAAGCGCCGCCGCTCACCTTGTTGGGATACACGATCATTTAGTGCAACTTCAAGCGCCGCAGTCAAAATAGCCGCGGGTCCCGGGCAGCCTAGAAATGTGCCGAGTGATCGTATCATGGGAGGGACATCTGCCGGCGACCGCGGAAATGTCACCAAGGTTGAAACACGGTCCCTCAATGCCTCAACCAGTTCCCGCGTGTTTTCCTCTTGATTGGCCACGACGTGGGTAGGTTGCAATGAAAGCACACGTTCGACGGCAAAATCTTTGGTCCCGCCCACTAAGACTACGTCACGATGAAGGGACGGTGGCTCTACGCAAAATGAAGTGCAGCCCACTAGCTCAGCTCTCAAGCCAAGCTCAACCACAGTTTCGGTCAAACTCGGGACTAGACTGACTATACGACGAGGGACTGGATTTGGGATCAAAGGTGGGTGACCCTAGTGCTTGCCACCGAAGTCAGCAGCTACGCGCCACTCACCGGTGTCATACATAGCCTCAGCCCAGGAATTTGACTTAAGCTCGAGGACTAGAGCCTGCCCTTTGGCAAAGCGAAAGTCCATGCCGGTCAAGACGCTAGCCAGGGCGGAGATGTGAGGGTTGTGACCAATAAGAGCAACGGTCTTGTGCGTCGCCATGTCTTGGGCGCCCACTAAAGCAGCAAGGCTACGGGCATCATCCGTATAGATTTCATGGTGGGATCTAACTTCGGCCCGGTCCCCAAGCCATCCCTGGGCATGCTCCCAAGTGCCTAGGGTACGCGCTGCGTCGCTCACTAGAACCAGACTCGGCAAGTACCCCGCCTCAGCCAACTGCCGCGCCGTGTTACTTGCCTGCTGTTTGCCATGTACCGTCAAACAGCGCTGATGATCCGAAGTCCGAGGACTTTCATCCTCTGCCTGAGCGTGCCTGAATAATATCAACCGAAGTTCCATGAGCAACTAACCCAAATGACTCCATGCAGCCAAAACTTAAGCTTAGTGGTGCCGCATATGTGGTGCGTCTGTCGCAAGAAGATTGTCACCGGATGCTTCGTGATCGACAGTGAAGTGTTTCGTGTTCTCTTCCTTAACGCTGACCACGCCACCGTGCAATTGCCCACGATCGGCTAGGTAGTCTTTTGTGTACACCCACTTGTCGCCAGCCGCACCGGCCATCGCATATTCGGGTCCAAGGCGGATAGCATCAACCGGGCATGCCTCCTCACAAAAACCACAAAATACGCAGCGGAGAATGTCGATCTCAAAACGCACCGGGAACTTCTCAATCTCGTTGGTCGGGTGCTGACCTGCCACGATGTGGATACACTCAGCTGGGCATGCCGTCGCGCAGAGGAAACAAGCCGTGCACCGCACCTGCCCGTCGTCTCGACGCGTGAGAAAGTGTTTGCCCTTAAACCGGTCACTGTAAGTAGCCGGTTGTTCCGGCCACTCAAGTGTGTTGGTCTTTTCGCGACCGGTGATCTGTTTGAGGAAGATAGTCAGCGTCTTCCACATGCCTGAAAAGATCGTGCTGGCATAGCCATAGGCCATTTGGAACAGGTTCTTGTCCTCTGGCGGCGGCGCTACTTTGATAATCCCAGTTGCCATGTCGTACGTCTCCTAGCGAAATACGCCTCTAATTACGCGTGCGCCCAAACCTCGGCCAAGGCCGTCACCACTTCCACTACATCCTTAGCTTCGTCCACGGCGGCGGGGAATGGCTTCGCCAACTCTCCGACCTTGCCCTGGAAGTTGCGGAAGGTGCCTTTCTTCTCGGCAAACCCCTTGAGCGGGACTAGATGACGGAGCCCTTTTACATTGTAGGCAGAACCCGACGTAGTCCAGACCGATACAAATGCTAGCTCAGAAAGTTTCTGGAGTTGACCAGCAAGACTTGGGAACTGGAACTCAATCTCAGGCGCTAAGGCCACGACGACTTTTGCGCCACTGCGCGCTAGGTCCTCAAAGCCGTTTTTAACATCCTTGGGGAGCCCTGCTTTAGCCAAAGCTTCGGATAGACCGAACGTATTAGGATTATGATCGCCGCGGTACAGGAGGCCGTCAAAAGCATCGAGATTTTCTGTCGGTTCGCGCCATTGGAAGACCTTGCTAACACCAAGCTTCTTGACGAAGAAGGCAAACAGCGCATCGTACTCTTCGCAGGTGTACTGCGGGCTAACGAGAAGTGCAATATCGCTAGCTGCTACGCCTTGTAGCTGTAAAGCAAGACTCGCAATGGCCTCGGCCACTGACACCCGTTGGCGTCCACCTTTGCCGTCTGCCGCAACGGCAAAACGCAGCCGCTGATCTTGATTCAGATGCTTGTAGGTTTTGCGGCCCACGTCACACATCCAGTGACCATTGACCTCAGACTCCTGTGGCTTCACGCGGAAGTAGGTGCGCACCTGAGGTTTTCCGTAGACCTTGACATGACACCCAGTGGAACAGCCAGGACAGACCGCCGGCTGATCCTTGAGAAACCACACGCGCTGCTTGAAGCGGAAGTCACGCGAGGTGAAGGCACCAACCGGACAGATATCCACTAAGTTATCTTGGTAGTTGTGTTCGATTTTCTTATCAGGATAGGTGCCAACAACCGCCCTATCACCGCGGTTGAAGATGCCCAATGCACCAGTTTTGGTGACCTCTTGCTCAAACCGCACACAACGGTCACAAAGGATGCAACGTTCTGTATCTAAGACGAGCTCTGAGCCCACGTCCAAGGCCTTTGGCTTCAGCACCTTCGGACGGTCCATCTCACTTTTGTACTTGCCGACTTCCATATAGAAGTCCTGCAGTTTGCATTCACCAGCTTGGTCGCAAATGGGACAATCAAGAGGATGGTTAACTAGGTGAAACTCAAGAGCCCATTTATGAGCTTCTTTGACTTCGGGAAGCAACGTCGACACTTTCATGCCGGGTGTTGCCTGCAAGTTACAGGCAATCTCAAGCTTGGGGCGGTTGTCGACCTTAACTAGGCAGAAGCGACAAACACCGGCGATGCTAAGACCAGGATGCCAGCAAAAGTGTGGGATATAGACGTTATGCTTGTGGGCCGCCTCCATCACAGTCGTTCCCTTGGGGACGGTGATGTCGCGATCATTCAAGTTAAAGGTGACTGTCTCAGTACTCACTTGCTATGACCCCCCGAACCTGCAGCCAGGTATGCTTGCAGCTCGCCACTGAATTTCTGAACGTACGACATGACCGGCATCGCACATGCGTCAGATAAGGCGCAGATGGTTTTACCACCCATATTGCGCGCAACGGATCCCAGACGCGCAATGTTATCTGGCTTGGCACTGCGGTCCATGATGCCATCCATGATGTTGTTAAGCCAGCCAGTGCCTTCGCGGCACGGAGTACATTGGCCACAACTCTCATGAGCAAAGAATTCGATGGTCACTTTGAGCAGTTCAGCCATGCTTTGACGGTCGTCGATCACCATGACCGCACCTGATCCAAGCATCGTGTTACGCTGAGCCATGGCTTCGAAGTCCATAGTCAAGCCTTCACACTCGGCTGGCGTCAGCACTGGTGCCGACGCACCGCCAGGGATCAGCGCCTTAAGTGTACGGCCTGGCTGCATGCCACCGGCTTCGATATTCAGTAGCGATGCAAAAGGATAACCCAGCGGCACTTCGTAAACGCCGGGTTTGTTCAAAGCACCAGAGATGGAAAAGAGCTTAGTGCCTGGACTTTTTTCCGTGCCAAACTGGCGGAAAGCCTTGGCACCGTTGTTGATAATCCAAGGCACGTTGGCCAAGGTTTCGGTGTTGTTGACGATGGTAGGGCGACTCAGATACCCCGAAACCGCTGGGAACGGCGGCTTAACCTTAGGCTGGCCTTTTTTACCCTCAAGCGAACTGATGAGGCCAGTTTCCTCGCCGCAAATGTAGGCGCCGGCTCCCGTGTAATGGTCGAGGTCAAAGTCAAACCCGCTACCAAACAGATTCTTACCGAGCAACCCAGCGTCGTAAGCCTCTTTGATCGCGTTCTCGAGGTAGCGAATCTCCTCTTGGTATTCCCACCGCGTGTAGATGTAACCCTTGTTGGCACCGATGGCATACGCCGCAATGATCATGCCCTCAATCACCTGATGAGGGTTGGTGATACAAAGATAGCGGTCCTTGAACGTCCCGGGTTCACTCTCGTCATTGTTGCAGATCAGGTACTTGGGCCCAGTGATGTCTTTGGGTACAAAGCTCCACTTGAGTCCGGTCAAAAAGCCCGCACCGCCGCGGCCACGCAGTCCCGCTTGCTTGACCTCTTCAATCACTTGCTCCCGGCTCATGCCACCGAGTACCTTGCGCGCTGCGGTGTAGCCGTTCACTTTTTCTACATAGGTCTTAAGTGAATGCTGATCCGGAAGACCTTCCGTCTGAAGAATAATTTTTGGTTTTTGTTCAGCCACTTAATGTCCCCCAATTACTTAGGAAGCGGAGCATATTTAGAGAGAATTGAGTCGATCTTATCGGCGGTGGCATGCTCAATCCGCTCTTTGTTGATGAGCATGACGGGAGCGCCGTCGCATTTACCAAGGCAAGGAAACTCTTCCAGCGAAAACGGACCGTCTTCGCCTAGCTGTGCATCCAGAGCCTTGATACGGTCCTTAATCTTGCAGATCGCATCCTGGGCACCGAGCATGTGGCATGTCAGATTCTTGCAGTAGCGAATCTGATACTTACGCACTGGGTGATCTTTGTAGATATCGTAGAATGTGATCACTTCTTTGACGTGGACCCGGTCCAGACCGTATTTGTGATGCAGCTCCTCAATCTGCGCGTCAGACACCCACCCAGTCTCATCCTGGATCGCATGGAGGACGGGTAGAATGGCACTACGTCGCGTTTCATACCGCGTCAGAAAAGATTCAATCTTGGCCTTCAGAGATTCACTAAATACGCTCATCGGTCGAGCTCTCCCGCGATGATATTAATACTGCCCAATGCGGCAATGGCATCTGCCAACATCTGCCCTTTGAGCATGTCAGGAAACGCCTGGAACAATGCAAAACAAGGAGGACGGCACTTGACCCTGTAGGGACGGCCGCTGCCATCAGAGACGACGTAGAAGCCTAGCTCCCCATTCGCCCCTTCGTGAGCCCGGTAAATCTCACCCGCCTTCGGCTTAACTCCATGGATGACCAGCATGAACTGGTTCATCAATCCCTCAATGTTGCCATATACGTCACCCTTGCGCGGCAGGCGTATGGACGGATCGTCCACGGAAATCGGGCCGCTCGGGATATTTGGCAGTAGCTGCTTCAGGATCCGACAAGACTGTCGGATCTCCTCCATCCGCACCATATACCGCGCATAACTGTCACCACGGTCACCGACGGGTATATCGAAGTCCACCTGATCGTAGCTATAATATGGATCCCAAACGCGCGTATCGACAGCAGCACCGGCAGCGCGCAGACAAGGACCGGTGAAGCCCCAGTTGATGGCGCTCTCGGCATCTATAGGCGCTGCTCCCACCATCCGTCGGACAAAGATACGGTTCTTGGTGAGCAGTAAGTCGAGCTCGTAGTGCGATTTTTCAATGTCTTCAATAGTCTTGATAGCCTGCTCAACCCAACCAGCAGGTAAGTCAAAACCCATCCCGCCAACACGCGCCAAAGATACCGTCAGACGTGCGCCGCAGAGCTTCTCGAAGAGATCGTACACGCGCTCACGCGCCTGAAATCCGAGCCAGAAGTTGGTGAGTGCACCGAGGTCCACGGCGTTGGTCGAGATACAGACAAAGTGATCTATGATCCTGGAGAATTCGTCCAAGATCATGCGGAGAACTTGAGCTCGCGCCGGAACTTCGATGCCCAGCATCTTCTCAACTGTACGGCACCAGGCGTGATTGTTGATCGGCGCCGAGCAGTAATTCAGACGATCTGTATAGGGAATGATCTGATTGTAGTCGTGGCTTTCACACATCTTCTCAAAGCAACGGTGCAAATAGCCAATCTCAACATCCACGTTCTCAATGGACTCGCCCGACATGACGGCCATGAAGCGCAGCGTACCGTGGGTCGCAGGGTGAGCGGGGCCGATGTTGATCCAAACCCGGTCGGAGAGGTAATCCGTCTCCTCGGCCTTCATCCTGGCGCGATCTTTAGCGAAGGTGTGATCGATCGGCGTCGTCAGTGACTGATTACGATCGGCTGGGTAGTCCTTACGCAAGGGATGGCCGACAAAGTCCTCATGGCATAGGATACGCCGTAAATTCGGGTGGCCATCAAACCGCACACCGAAAAGGTCGAACGCCTCGCGTTCAAACCAATTGGCAGCACGGTAAACAGGTGTCACAGATGGTACAGCACCACCCTCTGCAACCGCAGTCTTGACGCGCAGGCGACGACGGTTGACGTGATCGGCAAAGTGGTAAACTACGTCGAAGCGACGATCGCGCTCAGGATAGTCGACACCGCACACGTCCATGAGGAACGGGTAGTGTTTTTTCAGCTCCTTGGCGACATCGAGGACCGAGCTGGGTGCGACTAATAGGGTGTCCTCGTCAGCATGTTCGGGGTTGGCGACAAATTTGACCCCGGCATTGGGAAGTTTGGCAGCAATCTCCTGCCCCAACCCGGCATTGAAACTCGGGGTGGTTGGCACAGTAGCTTCAGTCATCAGCTTGGAACTCCCGCTCATAGTCTGGGTCGAATCAAATATAACCCAGTCATTTTAGCAACTTCGAGCAATTAAACGGTAACATTGAGCCGTGGGGCAAGCAAGATTAAAGTACGCTCCGGCCCCAGTTGTCGCTGCGAGACGTGCTGCGGCGGTGGTGCGGGAGAGCCCTTTCTCTTGCTGACTCAACATTTGCACAGTATTTCTAGCAGGGCTAAAACTCAAGGGCGCAAGTCGAGTCGGCAGCAACTTTTTTATTTCGTGCGCTCCTCCCTGAACCACTAAGGAGACCTCTGGTGGCCTCTACATCAAACTTTCGCGATTACCCGATGGGCCCACATCTGCGGCAATATATGGGAATCGACGACGCGAGCTATACGGGTCACCAGCGCCAGGATCGTCCGAGCGCCGACGAGTCATCCGCTCTGGAAGCTTGGCTCAGTTCTGCTTGCCGCACCCGCGCGCCCTTGGGGGGCGATGCACTGATTGACCTGCTGGACGAGCTGGTAACGATGGACTTGCCGCGCGCAGCCCTGGTGCTCGCTGATGCACACCCTGAGGAGCTGATCGCATCGGATTTCCGCGCTCGCTTGGCTCTGGGGGTGGCAGCGATGCTGTGTGCTGACTATGGCGTCGCTGAGGATCATTTGCGGGCAGCGCAAGCCTTGATTCCCGCCGAACCGGCACCTTACGTCAACCTAACCCAAATTTACCTGGAGCAGGGCGAGTTAGCGGCGGCAGAGACTTGGTGTACAGCCGGTCTGGATGCTGAGCCTAACCACTTCACCCTCTGGGATCTCTTGGCCGAAGTGTGGCGCGATCAGCACGGCGAATACCTGCCGGAATACCTGATGGCTTTTGCTGAGAAACGCTGCTCTTGGGCGGGTTTGGCGCTGGCCGCTAACCTGACCACAACTGGTGATCGTTACCTTAAGGTCAATCTGCTTGAGCGCATCTACCAGCAGGGCGAACGCGACCATCAGTTCCTTATCGAGCTGACCGGCGCCTACGGCGTCGCTGGCGATTTCGGCAAGATTCCGTCGTTGGTTTGGCAGGCCGAACGCCTTGCGAGCAAGGGACTTCCCTGGCAGCTCCACCTGCACGGGGCCCAGGCGCACTTAGCCTTGGCCCAGCGCGACGAAGCCCTAGCGAGACTTGCCAAAGTCGCGGCCGATGCCAACCTACCCGACGAGGCTAGATCTGCCATCGACGAGCTGACCGAGGAGGCGCAAGCGCTCGCTCCCAAGACCGACGCTGACGCCTTGCATTGATTAGTTAATTTTGCCACACTTTGGATTCCATCAATCCGGAGTTGCAAGATGACCAAAGCCATCGTCGAGACCAAGCTCGCACCCGCTGCAATCGGCCCCTATTCTCAGGCCGTTCGTGCGGGTTCCCTTTTATACGTTTCAGGCCAAATCCCCCTCGACCCTCAGACTGGGGAGCTCGTCGGCAGTGACATTGAATCACAGACGCGTCGGGTTTTGGACAATCTTGCTGCGATCCTCAAGGCGGGCAGTAGTGGGCTTGAGCACGTTATCAAAACAACCATTTATTTGCAGGATATGCAGCAATTTCAGAAGGTCAACGAGATCTACGGGAGCTATTTCAAGCCGCCCTACCCAGCTCGTGCGACGGTCGAAGTGGCACGTCTCCCAAGAAATGTCCAAGTCGAGATAGACTGCATTGCTCAAGTTGTTTAATCAGCTTGCCGATTGAGTAGGCATAACTGACCCTCAGGAATCTTCTGCTGCTGAAAAAAAAGTCAGGCAGGGATTGGAATGAGCAAATGGGCTATGGTAGCATTAAGTTAAAGAGATAAACAGTTGATCGTTTGCAAAGGGTGTCTCAGGTGAAATCCTCGGTCAAAAAACCAAACAGCTGGACGGTGCGCATGCTCCTGGGCGCTGCTTTGGTGGTACCGATCCTGGTGACCAAGATGTCGCCAGCGGGATTTACCAGGCAAGAGCTAGCGTCTCATGTCGAGATCGATGGGATTAACTACGGCACTTTTGATATGATCGATGGCTTGTCGGAAATACCGGCCGCTGGTGCACCTCAGGACAATAGCATCCACAAGGTGACTTTCCGTCGCGACTTCGTCACTGATCCATCGCTCTACTTGTGGGCTAAGAACGTGATGCACGGCCGGTCCGATCTCAAGAACGTCAACGTTGTAATGCGTGACCGAGACGGCGAGGAAGTATCAAGATACGTACTGCGCATGTGTCAGCCTCTCTCGTGGACTGTGGAAGCAGCGAATCCGGCTCTAGGCGGTTTTCATGAAAAGATCGACATGGCGGTTCAAGAGATCGCGGTTTTCTGACCCTTCGTTTGTGCGTCATGATCTGCCGTTCCTCTGTACCATGGCGACTATTCTTATTGTCGCCAGTTGTCAGTTGAGTCGGCGCAGTGATGGCGAACCAAGTCAGATTGCAACAGAGGGCGGCGGCCTAAGTCTTTCCGCGGCTTCGGCCCCCCTACGCGTCAAGCCCCCATTGATGCCTGAGGATCCAACGCCGCTAAATCCGCAGTTGATGATCTCAGTAACGCGCCAAATAGGTAGCCACACGCATGTGCCCTACTATGCACGTGTTCCAGATTGTACAGCCTCGCCTGAGGCTAGCGTCGTCCAGTTCTTCACGATTTTGAAATCTGATTTCGGCCAGCATCCAATTCAGCTTATTTTGCGCGGCGAAGGACTGGGGGAAGCCATCCGCGTCGATGCCGAGAATTACCGGATGAGCTTTGCCGTGACAGCCCCAGTTAAGTCAGCCTTGGTCAAACAGATTTGTGGGGCTACCAAAGACGGCAGTCCTCACATCACTCCTGAGCCAAGCATTATGGCAGAAACTGAGACCTGGCTGCGCCACATTGCGCCCGACTGCACCGAGATTCAGCCTGTGCTTGACTCCTCTGATGCACGGATGGTGAGCAACGAATATCTGCGACCAGGTCAGTGGTATTGTCAATTGCCTGAGGCGACCCCAACCAACGCTCTGGCAGAGCTAGATACGATAAGAACCACTATGATCAGGCGCTGGACGCGCCAGCCTTACCTTCTAGCACGTCGTTTGGCGGTTGGAGCGGACTTAGCTCATGCCCTGATGGCTAAAGACCCTGAACGTGGGCTTGACGTCTTTTGCCGCGTCGTCAAAGGCTCGCTCCCAGCCGAACTACCGGCCACTTTGACCTCGAAAAGATGGCAGTATGCGGTATGCGATCACCCGGATGACCATCGCATCCATGCAGCGCGCTTCGGCCTCTTGAAAACCGTGAGCGAAGTCAGTTTCATGCGCCAACTATTCGACCGCACCAGTCGCCTTGGCTACTTGACGCTCAAGCTTCCCATTCCGGAGCAAGCAGGGCGGGACGTACTCGTGACATTGGCGCCACTAGGCGAGGTCACGGATAACGTCGCCCGCGAGACTACGAAGATCTGGCTAGGCGAGGAGACCAAGGGCAAAGTCAATCTTGATGCTGAATCGCCGCGCTCCTGCTGGCATCCCATTTACGGCGAAGATGCTGGACTCATGCGACTCGCCAGGTACCTAACTCTCAGTGGCCAAACACTTAAGGTTGCCTGCGAGGAGTCAGATCCCATTCGTGAGAATAGTTTGACACCTGCTCGCTATTTTGCCGAGAGCATTACCAGCGAAACTGAGTTTGTCGCCACCAACGGTCACGCCAAGATGCTGCGCCTCCCTATAGGGCGCTACGCTTACAAGCTACGCATACTTCCTGAAAATCTCGAAGACTGGGATGATGCATCGCAGGTTGCCGAAGGTGCGCGCGGAGAAATTGAATGGGACGCAAAGAGGCCGCGCCAGGTGATCAGTCAGTGGTGAGTATTAAAGCCTAGGGTAACCAGCCTAGTTGCCGCAGGAGCCCTGCAAATTCTGGATCAGCCAGCGACAGCGGCGGCAGGTAGGCGTCGCTATGACGTCGTTTCCACCACAATATACGGCCGTCGTCGTCAGGCTCTAGGGCGTCGGTGAAATGGTATTCGTAGCGCTCGATACGAATAAATTTCGGCGCCCGATCAGGAAAAGGATTATGCGCGAGTAGTCCCAATGTGCCTGCATCATTCTGCAAGAGTTTGGCTACCAAGTTTAAAGTCCATGGGTGATCCCAATATGGGGTCATCGCTGCAAACCAAATCTGCCAGTCCAGTTTGAAGTAGTAGGGCGAAATCTGCTGCGGCATCCGGGATATATCACCTGGCTTCCGTTTAAACTCGTAAGCTCGCCAACGGCTGTTCGCAACAGGCACATCATCATCGGTACCTTCAATCACTAATTCATACCGAGTGCGCGTTACACTACCGAATGCTCCGTAGGTATTAACGAGATGCAAGGGATCGAAACTTGCGTTCATTTGCTGCTCTCGCGCCAGCAGATTTTTAAAAGGCGCATAGCTAAGCACCAAGATTAAAGTCGCTACCACCGGCACTAAGCATAAATGAAACCAACGCACATACTGGTGCATGGAACTTCTAGCCGTGACTCCAAGGCGCATCAGGGCTTGGTCATCCAGACAGCCAAAACAAAGCACCAGAGTCATGAAATTAAGCCAAGCAAGATTGCCCGACAAAAGTAGTACAAATTGGAAGAACGCTGTCATCACCAGCGCCGGCCACCGAATCACAGGGGGAAAGAAAAACCCGAACGGCACGATGATTTCAACAAAATGCGTAAAACCAACTTCGATCTTGTGGAGCCCGGAGGGTAAATGATGAAAGAACCAGCTCAGAGGATTCGGTAGAGGTTGCGTCTCATAATGGTAGTACATACAGGTAAGGTCTAACCAGCAACTGTCTCCCCGCACCTTGATCATGCCCGCACCGAACATCAGCCTAAACAGCAACCACCTAAAGAGCCATGGCATCACGGCTGGTGCCGCTACAGAATTTGGTCCAAAAAAGATCGCCAAGAAGCCAACTTCAAGTATCAGCATCTCCCAGCCAAAGCCCCAAAACGTTTGCCCGGCATTGACGAATGACAGATAGCACAGCCATAGCGTCGCCCACCCAAGTAGCGAAAGCCAAATCCTACGGCCATCAAATAAACCAAAAATAGCTGCGAGAGAGAGCAAGATACCAGCGACAGCTACACCGTAAATCACGGGATTCGATGAGTTTAGAAAGAAAAGAGTCGGCGTGTCTCCGAAGTTGGCACGCGCTAAAAAATGACGCATGGGCAGCAGGCCATACTCACCCACTAAGGCCGGCGCCTGATGAAATGCAATTAAGAAAGCGTTTAGGTACATGAGGCTAAGCAGGCGTTTCGTCCAGCGCCTAACGAGGTACCAATTCTGTGTCGTGGCGCTCAGCAAAACTATCCCCACATATCAATCCAAAACTAGCACCTAAACATCCCCTCACAATCATCATACCTTGACACTTACGAAATCGTACTCACATTAAATTCAGAGGCAGGTAGCTGCCGCCTCAGTTCAGAAATAAAAACAAAGGAGATTAATTATGTTAACCGTTTTCGATAGAAACCTCGAACCCCGCCGTTTTGCTAACCTGCGCCCATGGTTTAACGGTCTTGACGATTGGTTTACGGATGACTGGCGCGTTGCCGCCCGTGAACGAGCCACCGGCTACAAGCAAACGCCCCGGGTGCAAGTCGACGAAGACGAAACTAAGTACACCCTCAGCCTTGAGATCCCAGGAGTCAGTCGCGACAACATCACGATTGAGCTGACGGCCAATAACCTGGTCGTTACTGGCGAGCGCAAGCACGATGAGGGCGATGCAAGTGGCAGTTATACGAAATTTGAGCGCACATTCACGCTCCCTGATGGCGTTAAGGCCGAGGATATTAGTGCTGATCATCGCGATGGTGTACTCAGACTTTTTGTCCAAAAACCCGTCGCAGCAAAGCCCGTGAAGATTGTTATAGGTGAGGCAAAGGCGGAGAAAAGCTGCTGCGCAACTACATAGCCCGATTAAACTTAGCTGGTAAGTAGTACGAGTACTCTGGCAGAGGCAATCTTTTGCCCCAACGCGTCGCTACGCAGAAACTCAGTATCTCTTGTTTGTAATCTTGCCAATCAGGAGGTCTGATACCGTGCTTAGCGAGCACTGCCAGAGTTTTACTTGAATCAAACCTTAAATTCGTCCCACGCAGATAAGGGAAGTAAGGTTTAGCGGCTTCAACCAAGGCCCAAAATTGCATCGGCAAAAGGCCAGCTACAGGCGTCCGCGCCAACATCTCAAATAACCAAAATGGAATTGTTGGCCGCCTTTTAAGCCCAGCGATTTCGTAGGTATCGTGCAAAATATCGCGGATGCGGATTTCATGACCAAGGCCGGCCGTCAGTAAAAAGGTCTCACCTACCCCCTCTGGGACGCTCATCAAAGTCACGATACTGTCAGCCACAAAGTCGACTGGTACGATATCCAAGTAGGCCTTGGGATTGCAGACGAGAAAAGGTAGGAGATCCTTCGCCAAGAGCAAAATAGGCCAGTAGAGCACCCTAAAGTTAGGTGTGTAACCGTTGTACGAGTGGCCAACGACTATCGAAGGACGATAGATACACACTGGTAGACGCTTAGCGTATTGGCGCACTAAGGTTTCTGCTTCAAATTTACTTTGCTCATAATAATTTGCGAATGTCTGACCGCGTTCGAAATCACTCTCTGTAGTCACACCAGGTTTGCGCCCGCAAACATAGGCGGTCGACACATAGTCGAGACGCTGCAGTCTACCATGGCGATAGAGCTCATCGGCGAGCTGCAGCACGTGCAAGGTGCCCTCGGTATTCAGATGGCGTGCCTGCTCCAGACTACCACCCAGATCGGTATTAGCACCACAGTGCAGGATTTGCATAACCTGCTCACGACACAAGGCAAGTGATGCCTCGGAAAGTCCACAACCACTCTCGGTGAAATTGCCGCAGATCCCAATGACACGGTTGCGCAATTCATTAGCGCGCCAAAGCGGAAACATCTGCCGCAGCAGCAGATCCACTTGAGGCGAGGCGTCAGTGCCATCCTCCGATGGCAGTAACAAGTAAATCCGATCAACATTGATCTTATCTACTAATCGTGCCAACGTGGCCTTACCGAGGAAACTATTAATCCCGGTGATCAAGACATTAGTGTCGCCACCTGCAGTTGCCGCACCGTTCATGGATCCTCGCGTTTCACCACGATGCAACTATATTCACCCCAAGCGCTGGTACGCAGCAAGAGCACGTACGGTTTAGTTTGGTCAATTTTTGCCCCAAATCTTGATCCGGGCACAGCTACACTGAGGGAGGCGGGCACAGCACCAGCTTGATAAATCTCGTTCAAAAAACCAATTTCCATGAGACCGCCAGCCTCTAGGAGATTGCCCCACAGCTTGCTTGGCACCGCCAAGGCCGGGGCCTCAGTGACTCCAGCAAAAAACTGCTGCAGGGCATTAAGCTCGGCCAAATCAAGATCCGTGATACCAGCAGCGCCACTCACGACTAGACCGACGTCCGCTGGAGAAATCCCAGCTTGCTCGACCACCTTGTGTAGCAGCCTAAGTATGGATCGGCCGTCGCTATGAAAATGCTTTGGTCCCAGTCCATCACTAGTCACAGCGCCACCAACCAACGTCGCTAACACTGAAGCACCACGACAACGCGCTTGCTCCCGTCGCTCGATGGCGACAAAGGCGGCCCCATCAGCGAGAACCATGCCAATCGTCTCAGGATCTAAGCCAAAGGGGACCGTTTCGTAGTTCTTATTGGGTACTCCCCTCTGGGTTAATCCGTGCTTGGTTAACATGGCGAGGTAAATTGGATCGGTGGGAAACGCGAATCCACCAGCAATAGCCAGGTCAATTTTGCCACGCTTGAGGCGCTGCATCGCATTGATCACTGCCAACTGACCCGCGACAGCGGACGCCATGTAACTTGAGTTGGGGCCACGCGCGTCCATAAGGAGCGAGGTATAACAGAGCACATTATTGGTCAGCCCTGTCAGCAAGGTCACAGGTCTTGCTTCGTGACTTAGACGCGCAAACGTCGCCAAGTCATAACTCCCATCCCCCTTGTGTGATGCAATGATCGCCTCGCGGTAGGCATCATTGTCACTGGCACAAGGTGACGGCGATCCGACGTAAACACCAATGCGCGCGGCGGGATAATCACCGATATTGAGTTTGGCATCATCGAGAAGCACCGAGACACCGGCCATACCTACACTGTCGGAGTGGGAAATACTCTTCAAATGCCGTTTGTCACGCATGAGCGGCATCGCTTTAAACCCAGCCAAACTGTAGTCTTTTTGCTGCCGCTGATCAGGTTTAGCCGTCATACACTCTGACAGCCTGGTACGTCCCGTAGCTAAATTGGTTAAGGCGCCAAGCCCAGTAATGACTAAATCTTGACCGCTCATACCACCTTTCATACCGTCCCCCTACCAGCGATCAGAGCTGTATTAGAGCCGCCAAAGCCGACCGAATTGGACAGTGCATAATTCATGGGATGCGAGCTAATCTGAGGCGGAGTCAAGTTAACGCGGCAGTCAGGATCCGGGTTGAATAGGTTGATCGATGGAGGCAGCACTTGGTGCTCGAGAGCCTTCACACAGAAGGCAAATTCGATGGCACCAGCAGCAGCAATCATGTGACCAGTCATACTCTTCGTAGAGCTGACATAGGTTCGTGGTGCAAATTCACCAAACACTTTGGCAATTGCCAATGCCTCGATGCGGTCATTGAGTTGCGTCGAGGTGCCATGAGCGTTGATATAACCAACTTCAGCAGCGGTAATGCCAGCATCATCAAGTGCCATTTGCATGGCCTCGACCGGCCCAGTACCCTCGGGATGAAGATCGGTGATCCGGTAGGCCGACTCGGTCACGCCGTAACCACACACCTCACCCAAGATCGTGGCGCCGCGGGCTTTGGCATGCTCTAGCTCTTCAAAAACAAAGACGCAGGCACCTTCACCAAAGACGAATCCATCCCGATCACGATCAAAGGGCCTGGAAGCTGTCTTGGGAGAGTCGTTGCGTTTTGACAAGGCTCCGAGGAGATTGAAGCCCGTGTGATAGAAGGGACTGATCATCGAATCTGTCCCACCAGTTAAGACTAAGTCGACATCGCCGGACAAAATTTGATCGTAAGCTTCGCCCATGGCCTGACCAGAGGATGCACAGGCAGTATGGACTGAGGTAATACCGCCACCTGCCCCCATCAACCGTCCCAGTATGGACGACATTTGATCGGGAAAGAGATGAATGTGTGGGATGAGACTTGGATCATCAAACTTTCTCTGTAAATGCACTTGGTCGTACCAGGACAGCTGGGGGCACTGCAGGCCAACGCCAAAACAAACCGAGGTGCGATCGGATACAGGTCCGGCAATTGGTATGTGAGCTTGCTCCAGGGCCTCTTTCGTCGCATTGATCGCAAACGCACAAATATCGCTCATATGGGGAACTTCGTGCATCAGCACAAGATCCTTGGCCAACTTGAATCCATCGACCTCGTAAGCCATCTGAACTGGAAATTGACGCGCATCAAAGCGCCTCACCGGCCCCGCTACGGAGATCCCTTCGACCAGACCGTTCCAGGTGTCCTGCATCGATAGTCCAAGGGGTGTTACAGCTCCGATACCTGTGATGACGACACGACGACGCAGCGACTGTTTTTCAGAGTTGGTTTGCATAGCCCTACCCAGTTACATCGTAGATGAATTCGCTCCGCAGGATCCTCTTGCCGTCCTTGAGTAGTTCGGCAGTGACGTCACCAAGTCGTCTGCCGCTGACTGTGCGGACACCGGCGCTGGTTAGGATCACTTCCGTGATATCTCCTGGAGCAACGAAGGTTCTGATCTTAAGTCTCTGCATAGCTAGCAAGGTCAGCTCTTGATCGTCTTTCAGTGCAAACAAGCGCCGAGCACCCTGGCCCAACATCTCGGTCAGGATCACCACGGGCGTCACTGGAAACCTGGGAAAGTGATCGGCGTAAAAGGGTTCGTCACGACTGAAAAGGTGCCGCGTGTGAATCCGCCGCCCCACATCCACGCTAAGCACCTCACCGACTAGGTCGGCAAAGGGATAGGCTGGACCGTCAGAACCAGGCAAGATAAGCCCCCCGTTGGTTAAAGCCTGATAGCGCGCTTTAGTTACTTCGGGATCCTCGAGCTCAGCAAGTGGCATGAACATACCACCACAGTCACTCAGGCGTTGCACCACGACACCATTGACCAATGCCTCGGCGCTAAACCGGAATGCATCCTGGCCTAAATCGTGAATGGTCGCGCGGAGCTCAACCCGCGAGCCTATGGGTACGAGTCCCTTTGATTCGATGCTGTCAACAAAGAGAAATACGGGACGCGCCGTAAAATTATTCTCCTTGAGACAGTACCAGGAGGCTAATTGACCAAGGGCTTCAAAAATTGCACCGGGAGCAACATGGGCCTGCTCCTTGCGTAACGGATATCGCAATGGTTCAGTGATGGGAAAGTGCCTGTATCCAACTATAGACCCTTCACCAACTTCAGTAATTGCGTCCACGAACAAGAAGCGCATCCTGTACTCCCGGCGTCAAAAAATTACGGTCAGAGCGAAACAGGTTTCTCAGTGCCGAGCCCCGTCAACACCGCGCCCCCTCCAGTTAACTGTTCTTCCACCATACGCACGAAGGTTTGGACGGTAAACAAAGTCGGGATTTCACGGAGATGGAGTCCTGAGCGGAAAGCCTCAGCTTTGACTTCCGGCAGCATGGCTTTCAGGTTTGTAAGACCTGCGTCGGTAAGGCGACCCTCGACCGCAAACTCGGCGTCACTCAACTGACCACGAGCTTTCTGCTCAATCTCACCGCGTGGGAGCTTAATGTTAAACTCTTTTTCCAAGCGAAACATGATATCGAGAAAGTCGATACTTTCTGCACCCAGGTCAGCCATCAAGTTGGCTTGGGGCTCGACCTGCTCGAGATCCACATAAAGTGCGTCAGCAATTACGGCTCGTACGCGGTCCAAATTGTTCATCAGACTCTCTCCTATGTCATAGTTAAACAGTCCCAGGTTGGGACACGAATCACACGATTAATCCACCATCGACATGAATCACGGATCCCGTGATGTAGGATGCAGCCTTGCTACTCAAAAATTTCACGACGGCTGCCACTTCGGCGGGCTGCCCATAACGTTTGAGGGGGATTCGCTGCAAAATCTCGTCACCAGCAAGAGCGCGCACATCTTTGCTCATGTCAGTTTCGATCATACCTGGCGCCACACAGTTGACGCGGATATTTCGGGGAGCAAGTTCAATTGCTAGAGCCTTGGTCATCGCCTCAATGCCACCCTTAGATGCTGCATAGTTGCAGTGGCCGCGCCCTGGCCGCGTGGCAACGAGGGAGGAGATATTGATGATCGATCCCTGCCGCCGACGCATCATAAAGCGCGAGGTTATGCGACAGAAGTGGAAGGCCCCACTAAGATTTGTGGTCAGCACGTCGGACCACGATTTGTCTTCCATGGTCATGATCAAACCGTCGGCAGTGATACCTGCGTTGTTGATGAGCACATCGATACGACCGTGCTCTTTCTCGACCATAGTGACCGCTTCATCGACTGCCTTTTCGTCGCGCACATCGACCTGCAAAGCCTGCACACTCAGCCCTTGATCACGCAGAGAGCACTCCAGAGTCCTGGCGGCGTCACTTCCGTGGACGTAGGTGAACACCACCTTGGCTCCACCGTGGGCGAAGGCCTCGACCATGGCTCTACCGATGCCACGACTACCACCGGTGATGATGACGACCTGTTCGGAAAATTCTAGCTTGTCACTCACAATGACCTCCTGGGGCGTCGGCGTCTGGGGTCGCGCAACCTACGGCTCTCGTATCTAGTAAACTAACGGCTTAGATGTGCAGAATTCATGCCAAATCCAGTAATGACTTATGGGTACCTAACATACCGAATTTAGTTACTGTGTGCGTCCTTACGTCACATAGCTGACTGCCAAAGTTGGCGGGGACTAGATTTTTTAACTGCCAAAATTGGCAGGCCATGATACGAGTATATGTTTAGTTCTAAAAAGTGCACGCGGAGCAGCGTTGGAAACCACCCCCTTATCGCCATCTGAAATCGTTGATTCGCCCCTGGGGGGGGCCTCCAGCATTGCGGGAGGGCGCTACGAGCTGCAGGAGCTGATAGGGCGCGGCCCACTTGGTCTCGTTTACCGCGCCATCGATCAGGAACTGGAGCGACCGGTCGCGATCAAGTGCATTTTTGACACGGGCCTTCCTGACCTCAGAAGTCGCGTCCTGGCGGAGGCCAAGGCACTTGCTGCGGTCAACGACCAGCATGTGGCTAAAATTTATGATGTCTTATCTGACGATGACCGCGTCTTTATTGTTACCGAATGGTTTGAGGCCAAGCACCTTTCTGATGTGCGTTTACCGCTCGCACCGAGTGTCGGCATCGCCTTAATGATCCAAGTATACGAGGGGTTGGCAGCCGCTCACCAAGTCGATCTACCGCACCGCGGCTTGAGCGCCGACCAGGTTTTGGTCGGGCAGCAGGGACAGGTCAAGCTCATTGGCTTTGGTGGCACATGGCAGAGGATATCTGCCAACAGCGCACGAACTAATAAGCAGCAGCGGAGTGGCGATCGCAGCGTAGCGAGTACCGAGCAACTGGACTGCGCAGTGAGGAACGATCTCCAAGCTGCGGAGCACCTGATGCACACGGTCGGCGCCACTCTACTCGGTAGAGCAAGTAGCAGCGCTGCGATTATGGCCAAGGACCTGCGCATCCTCCTCGCAACTCTAACCGATGAGGATCCGGCGACACACATCCGGCGCAATCTTCGTGCTCATGAGTCGCGGCGATCGCCACCGTCTTCCACTAAGGGTGTCGATCAACCACTGCTGCCTCCGGATCGGCTGATGGTGGGTCATTCCCCAGGCCTGCTGGCGGTTTACCAACTGATCACACGACTGGCACCGGTTAATGTGGCAACCCTGATCACGGGCGAAACCGGGACCGGCAAGGAGCTGGTTGCACGCGAAATCCATCGTCTATCTGGGCGTGCCGCGGGACCGCTGATCACTGTAAATGCCGTCGCCATGCCGGCCAGCTTGGTCGAAAGTGAGCTCTTTGGCCACCGTCGTGGCGCGTTTACTGGCGCGCAAAATGACCGCGTTGGTCTCATAGAGAAAGCTGACGGCGGTACTTTATTTTTGGATGAAATCGGTGAACTTTCACCCGAAATCCAAGCCAAACTACTGCGGGTACTGCAGGAGCGCAGCTTCACGCGGATTGGTGATAATACGCCGCGCCACAGCGATTTTAGATTGGTGACGGCGACGCACCGTAATTTACCAGAGTTGATTGCTAGCGGTAAATTCCGCGAAGATCTTTATTACCGGATCGCCGCAGCGAACATTCAGATGCCACCGCTCAGGGAGCGACGTGAAGACATTGCTCCGCTCGTGTTACATTTTCACCGCCGCTTCACCGAAGAGCATGGTCTAAGTCCAAAGCGCTGGTCAACGAGCGCCCTTCATTTTCTAAGCGATCTGCCCTGGCCCGGTAATATCCGCCAACTAGAACACTGTGTCCGCCGCGCGCTTGTGATGTGTGACGGTCCTTTAGTGCAGCCGAGTCATCTGGATGGTGAATTAGGCGGTGATCTAAACGCGGCATGGAAATGCATCGATGAACTTCAGGCCGTGACACAACCCACTCTAGACGAAGCCAGAAATGCCTGGATGCGGCGTTTTCTGCAACGAGCCTTAGCTAAGCACAATGGCCGTCGCAGCGACACTGCTAAAGCCCTTGGTATCGGTGAGCGCACGCTTTTCCGTTACATCGAACAATTTGGCATCACCTAGCTTCATGAATGCAAAGCACTCAGACAATACCTCTATTCTCGGTGGCAAGACGTTGCTGACCGGAATCTGGCTAATAGCTTTTTTTCTAAGTGTGCGTCCGTCGACTACACTCATCCCATGGCTCGGCATCAGTTTCAGCCAATGGGTAGATCAGGCTTGGGACCAGATGGTAGCGGATCCCCAAATGCGTTCACGGGCGTTCGACGAGCGTTTTGGCTCAGCTTATGAGAAGTTGCCGCATCGACTGCGCCAATTCGCAAGTGATGTAAGCGAGGGCAAATGGACAGCGCGCGTGAGCGAGCCGTACCTTGGTGAGCCCCTGGCAATTGCCGGAGTCGTTAGGCTATTTCCCGAAATCGAGAACATCGCGGTATCTTCTCAACTCACGTCTCAAGACGAGCTCTATCAGAGACTATTTGAGGGGCTATATCCGGTACTGGTCAGCGAGGGCTTTGCCAGCAGGTATCGCCTCATGGCACCTGGCGAAACCACAGACTGCCAGCTCCTAGGCGCAACTAAGGAGGCGCAACTTGTACGCTGTCCTTAAATGCGGCGCCATCTTTGTTGGCCTCAGTAGCCTCTTTTACTTTCTAGGCCGTAGCGTCCTTGGTTGGCGCCAGCATGCCGCACCATCTACCGCATTAGCGGCGGGTTTGGTCCTAAATCTACTCTGTGCAATGCTCACCGGTCAGATCGTTGGCGGTCTTGTAGTTGCCGGTATGACGGCGGTCGCCTCCGGGGCACTGGCACGCTATTGGGGAGCGACAACTGCCGACGCAAGCCCAGACACCGCAGGCGATCAGGCTCAAGGAATTCGCTTCTTGATTGGACTGGGAGTAATTGCCAGCTGCTTCCTCATCCTATGTCTGGTCGAGCCCATCAAGGATTGGGACGCGCGATCAATTTGGTTTTACCACGCTAAGGTTATTTACCATACCAAGAGCATATGGGCCGGAGGTGCCTGGGCCACAGAGGCCAATATCTACACGCATCTAAACTATCCAAAATTATTTTCATTACTTGCTGCGCAAGTCGCCACGCTACTGGGATTTTGGAATGAGTACGCCCCCAAATTGGCCATCACCCTATTAGCCCTGCCCATGCTTGCCTTTTACTGCGAAGCTTGGCAACGCCTTTGCAGTAAATATGACACGGATAAAGGCGTCGGCTGGATTTATGTTGGGATGCTGACGCTGCTCCTCTTTGGTTTCGATGGCTCAGGTTTTTTTCTCTTCAATGGCTATATGGATGGCTGGGTAGCGCTCTACGCCTGCCTAGCAACGATAGCTTGGGTGACAAGTGGTAATCTGTGGCAGGTTTTTGTATTTCTATGTCTAGTTGCCGAGATTAAGCAGGAGGGGTTGATCCTTGCAGGCATAGTCAGCACGATCGGCATCGCGTTACAGGCACCTCGAGTACGAGCTCTACTTCATAGCCAAGGTAAATTCGTCATGCTGCGTCATGCTGGCAAAGGCGCATTACTCATCGTGCCGATCTTCGCTTGGTTTATAGCCGTGAAGGTTCAGCATCTGGCGCGGAGCCATTACTCGGGCAACACCTTTGAGAGAGCTTTAGCAAGACTGTCGACCCCAAGTGACTGGGAGTGGATAGTCGCAAATATCTTACTGCATAACGCCATGGTCTTACCGTCGCTTGCTCTTGCGACGGTGTTGACGCTAGTGATCATCCGCCAAAGGCGCGGTCAACCGATCATTTTACTACTGCCGCTCTTAACAGCAGTTGGCTACATTGCTGTCGTATTCTGTGTTTACTTAGCAACCAATGCTGATCTTTATTGGCACCTGGGTGCATCTGCTGGGCGCGTAGGATTATCCATTGCGTTGCTACTTGCAACGTTCAATTTTTTGGCTATTTACTGCCTCTTCTGCAACAAACGATCTGCCTGATCAGCACGTCCGAGCTTTTTGTAGGTCTCTGCCAAGTCGAGGGTAAGATCGCGGTCGAAAGGCATCATGCGTGATAGTACCTCTTGCTCCGCAGCAAGTTTATCCCACTTGGATTGTAGCTTCAAAATTCTGATCAAATTCAGTCTCGGTGGAATATCCGTTGGTGCAATGCGCATGGCACCTCTAAAATTTCTCTCTGCCTCCTCAAACCTACCCTGTTTGGCGGCGATGTAGCCAAGATTCTGAAAGGACATGTAAAAATCTGGCGCCAATGTCAGGGCTTGACGGCAGGCTGCAGTGGCTTCCTCCCACATTTCGCGCCTAGCTAACGCTCCGCACAAATTATTGAACGCCAGCGGATAAGACGGAAACACGGCAATTGCCCGTTTTAGCGACTCCGTCGCCTCGACCAGCCGGTTCACATTGATATAGCTATTACCCAGATTATTGTGCACACGGCCCCAATCTGGCCTTAGTGATAGAGCTGCGCTGAAATACTTAATCGAATCGTCCCATTGCTTTTGGTTTGCTGCGTCGTTACCCAAGCCCACCAAAGCCATCACGCCATTAGGCTCGACATCAACACTATGTTGAAAAAGGGCGCGCTCATTGGCCCAGTATCTGACTTGTATCACACTGAGAACCGTAAATAGCGCGCATATACCGACAGCCAAAGATTGCAGCTGCCTCAGACTAAGACTGGGCCAAAAACGCTGGATACTTGCCAAGTGTACCTGCGACACCAAAAACGCCGGTACGACCATGGCTAGGTAGGCATAACGATCACAGACCGTCGTCAAAAATTGGTTTGAAAACATGAGAAAACCGAGATTTGGCGCAAGAAGCAGCGCAAATGCTACAAGCGATCCGAGGAGCAGAGGAAAGCGGCGACGGTGACGCAGTAAGTAAATAAAGGCAAGCGCCGGTAACACGCCTAGGGCGCAAAGCAAATAATTGCTTGCCACCAAGTCGGGCCGCCGCGCGTAATCGACGGCGTACCCGAATGGGATCAGGATCTTGCGCGCATAAAACAGCAAGGCATCGCCGGCAACAAATGGGCGCTGCCACCAGGCAACAACCGGCAGTGGCCCTTCGGGCGCCTGTGCGCCACTAGTCAGCTTAGCAATCATGACACCGACACCAAGCGGGAGGGCAAGCGTCAGGCCGACGCGCCACCAGATCCTCTTCGCCACAAAAATGCCGATAAAACCCATCAATAAAGGCACGACGACTGCTGCAGGTTTGGCCAAGATGGCAAGAATGGTGAGTCCTACGACTGAGCCATAATTGATCATCATTCTGGCATTGCTCAGTTTGTCCTTGCGATTTAACTGCCTGATGTAAACATAAACGGCGCTTAGCGATAAAAAGGCGCAGAGTAAGTCCTTGGCCCCGGTAATCCAACTCACTGCTTCCACCTGGAGAGGATGAAGCAAAAAGAACATAGCGCCCACCAAGGCGGCTATTTGCGATGCTCCGAACTGACATAGAATCAACCACACCAAGTAACCATTGGCAGTGTGAAGCAGCACATTACCAAAGTGAAAGAGACCGGGATTTGGCACCGCAGGGGTGCTAGGATCCTGACCTATGCGTGAGATGGCAACGCCACCAGCCCAATAGGTGTAGGTTACTGGAATAAAAAGTCCGAGATGAGGACGCTCCCAGAAGGCCCCAAGTTCATCCGCGGTCAGCGACTGCAAATGGGGATTCTTGACGATATTCTGATCATCGTCATGCTCCAGGAAGCCGTAGCGTAAGGTGGGTCCGTAGATCGCACTCACCAAAGCTGCCATCAGCAGCAAGACGCGCGGCCGCATGCCTAAAGCCATTATCTACTCCTAGGTTGACCCCTGACTCAGCGACGCCTGAATAGCAAATCGTCGTCGTGCAAGGTACGACTACGGTGAATGAAGGCAGCGGCCGCCGTCGTCGGGAGTTCTGCCAAATTAGGACATTCCGCGTAAAGAATTTGGTGCGCCTGCCACAGTTCATTCACGCAGGGATCATCTGAATGCAAGTGAAAGTGCTTCTCGGCTGATTTTCTCGGATTGCGAGTAGATTTAATGGCCTCAGCCAGCGCATCGGTTGGCACGTATTTATGTCGACGCGGACCACCCAGATAATTCTTTTTCGGTGCAGGGGCCTCGGTTACTTCCGCAATAGATGCGCCGCCCAAATGCTTCAATAATCGTAGGTAGCCTAGTCTTTCGCAGAATTCCTTTTCAACTTCTTGCCACTTAGCGACGATTTCAGCGGTCTCGTCCTGTAAAATCACACCGTAATTGGCGATCACGATCGCTGTTTTATTGATGTGACCACAGATAGAGGAAAATAGATCATCGAGTGATTTTGGATAAGGAACGATCGCAACCTCAGCACCTAAACGTTCCGACAACCAACAAGGAACATTCATGTCGTGGTTGTGTTCGTGGGCCATAAGCAGAGAGACTAAGGAGGTCAATTCAACCACTACTTTAGCCGGCATCAGCGCGTGCACACTCGCGTGATGACTGTCTAACCATTCAGATACTAGGGGTTCGTCTAACTGCTCCAAAAGTTTGTCGACGGGAAATTCCTGCCATCCAAAGTCACTACTCACTTCTGTAATGCGTACAGAAGGTTTTTTTATGAGGACATTGCGGCCAGCACCGCGCGCGTATTTGATCGAAACATAACCAGATTCTGCCTGACACCATTGGGGACACAAAGCTCCGACGCGTTGTGAAATAGCTAGGAACTCCTGCAACGCCGGGGCGACCTGATCAATACGCATAGAACTTCCTGTCATGTCAGTGGCGGTGAAATTTCAACGATGTATGGCTTATTGCGAGATTATACTAAATTTTTCGCCGCCTGGCGGGGAGAAGATAATTTTTCTAGGTGACGACCTAATCATCGATAAATACTGAGTTATCAGGCTTTTTTATAAAATCAACCAAAGCACCTAAGTTAAATGACTGAGCCAATCTTGCCGTTACATAGGACACGGAGGATTAACTCGTCTTATGTCCGGCTTACCGCAAATGAGCCAAGAGCACCGCGCAATGCTTTTTAGGTCATTACGTGACCTAGACTTATCCGTCATCGTCCCCGTTTTTAACGAAGCTAAACACATTAAAGCAAATCTGGACCTACTACTCGCCGAGGTCGTTCCATATTTTTCGAAATTTGAAATCTTAGTTGTGAGTGATGGCAGTACCGACGGTACGGCAGAGGTTTTGCAAGATTTCATACATCCGCAGATAAAATTAATCGCCTACGAAAAAAACCACGGCAAGGGTTATGCCATCCGCGAGGGTTTTAAGAGGTCTCAAGGCGATTTTGTCCTCTTCATCGATGGCGGCATGGAGTTGCATCCACGGGAAATCAGAATATTTCTCGGTCTTATGGAACTTTACGATGCCGACGTCGTTGTCGCATCAAAGCGTCATCCTCAATCACAAATTGACTATCCTACTATTAGGAGGATCCTAAGCTTTATCTATCAGCTACTGATTCGTTACCTATTCAAGATGAACGTAACCGATACGCAGGTTGGACTGAAACTATTCAAGCGTGACGTTATCAGGTCCATCTTGCCACACTTATGTCTAGACCGTTACGGAGCTGACCTCGAGATACTCGCTCTGGCGCGCGCAGCAGGCTATCAACGATTTCTGGAGGCCCCCGTTCGTCTTGACTATTTCAGAACGAATTCAAGACCATTCCTACGCGAAATGTTTCATATATTTCGCGTAGGATCATCAGTCCTACTGGATACGCTACGTCTCTACGGCAGAATTCGCAAACTTACGATTAAGCCCCCTTTAACGGAATCTAGCGACCATGATATAGCTGCCTAATAACTCCTTCACGATTGCGTGGCTGTATGAAGACGCCGAAATTTGTACCTCACCCGCTCCTCAAACATCCTCAGGCGCAAACGGCTTTTGGTGCCCTATTCGCAAGGCCAGTTAAACTCGAGAGTACGCTGCGTCTTTGGGTTGATTTGGGGGACGGTGACTCTTTACTTTTAAACGAGGAACCGGCGAAGCACGACGACACCGATAAGCCGGTAGTCATCATCCTGCATGGACTTGGTGGATCTGGAGATGGAGCAACTATTATCCGTCAAAGCGCGAAACTCAACCAACACGGTTATACTGCCATCAGATTTCATCATCGCGGCTGTGGACGAGGCGTTGGTGGTAGAGCCAAGCAGATCTACCACTCTGGGCGCACTGGAGACATCGTAAGAGCCCTGAACTACCTTGAAAAAAGATGGCCTGGACGTCCAGTATTGGCGATTGCGTATTCGCTGTCAGGGAATATGCTTCTGCGCTTGCTCGGCAATACAGCGCCAAGCCAAATACCTAATTTGGCGGGCGCATTAGCCATATGTCCACCGATTGATCTTGAGGCATGTTCCAACGCCATCGCAACTGCTAGGAACCGGCATATAGATCGATTTTTTAGTTATTTTGTCACCAAGCAGGCTATCGCACGTGATCGTCAGCTAGCAAAATACAGGAATCCCAATCTACGTCATGGACTTAGCTTGCGGGAATTCGACGCCGTTTATACGGCCCCTAACGCCGGATTTAAGTCTCGCGAGGAGTATTACCGTGAATGTTCGGCGGCGCCTGTTTTAGCCAAGATCAGTCTCCCTACTACTATCCTAGCCGCGAAGGATGACCCGATCATACCGTCATCTATCTTTGACGACAGAGTGCCGCAACATATTAACCTTCGTCTTGAGCAGCACGGTGGTCATGTGGGCTTTTATGCTGCAAGCGTGACGCCGTACGGCGATAGGCGCTGGGTCGACGCTTTTGTTTTGGACTGGGTCAAGGCCAGCCATCGCTAGCTAATCGCACCACTTCTCGGCCGGCATTGCAAGCCCCAGTTTTTGTCCCAGAAACGGGAAAAAACTAGGTAGATCTGCATGCGCGGCATAAGCAAATCGGGCCAGGCAGGCAATTTCGAAGCTCTTCCTGTAATCACCGAGCTGCATGAGCGCATAGGCTAAAACCACGTACTGGCCACCGATTGTTGATCTTGAATTAGGATTAGCTAGGATCTGCTCCTTAGTCAGCATATGACCGGGCATGTCATCTGCTACCTCTTGATACTTCCCTAGCTTTACGTAAAGTAGCCACTTATCAAGTAGCGTCACTACGTTAGTAGGCTCAAGCCGTTCTGCCTCCCTAAGATATGGCAACCCGTCCTGATAGCGACCTTCACGCATGGCAACAGCTAACATCCCTATGTTTGCACCGTAGCTATCTGGATTAGACTCAAGCATCGCAGGAAACAGCGTCTTATCATTCCGCCATATTGTTAAGCGCTGCGCGCTCACTGTACCCCAAAATACCGCTAACACTGCGACGCCACCAAAGACCCAACGGGCTGGCAGCCTTGCGATAATGCCTGAGGCAAATAAGGCGATGCCAACCAGAGGTAAATACATATAGTGATCAGCTACCGTAGATACATGCTGGTAGGCGAATCTTACGAGCCCGGATGTTGGTGCCAACGCTACCACAGCAAAGGCAATCAACGCCCACTCTCGCCCCTTGAGTAGCCTAAAAGTGGCAGCAATCAGGGCCGTAGTTGCCATTAGTAAAAATACTGGTCTTATGAACAGCAGCAAATTTATGACTTTCTCTGGGGTGCGCCCATAATCCACGGCCAAATCGAAAGGCCAGAGTAGTTTAGTCAAATAAAAACCGTAACTATCCATCGCCACCAAGAGGCGCGACGCCCACGGTAGGTCAGGGACTGCAAAGCTAATCACCTCGGTCTGAATATCTTTGGTCCGAAGCACTGCGATGAGTCCTATGAGCAACCACGGGAGATATTTTTGTAAAGCGCGGCGCCACTGCCGAGGATTTTCGGCCATCATGATGATGCCAAGCGCAACAGGTAACACCGTGGCTGATGGTTTACAGAGCAGCGCCAAAGCAAACACGACAAAGCCAATGAACTCACGACGCAGAGAGTATCCCTGGTAGAGGCTAAGATTGGTGGTAATTAAAACCATGAGACAACAAAGTAGGTCCCGGAGTCCGGTAACCCAAGCAACCGACTCTACCTGAAGAGGATGCAAAGCGAACAACAATCCGGCCGTAACACCCGCCATTCTGGCGTTGACACCATAGCGGCGATCGATCGGTACGAAGCGATAAGCAAGCACACAAACGAGGCCTGTGTTCACTGCGTGTATCAGCACATTGAGGCCATGGAATAACCGCGGATCTGGAGGCGTCGCAAATTTAAATAATCCGTACCACACGGTATAGACGAGCGGGACAAACATTCCGACAAAGTGTTCAGTCCAAAAACGCCACCACGTACCATCGAGAAACCATGGGTTCTGTGTCACATTCTGATCATCGTCCCAGCTGACAAAATCAAAATTTACCGACCGTCCATAGACCGCCACAACTATGACCAAAACACATATGAGAGGCCAACGTCTCTCCATCGATGCAAAGATCCGCGAATTGTCTGGCGTATTCACGGTACCCCCTCGAGTCTGGTCTGCAAATCCGTCACTCGCGCCAAGAGAAAACGATAACGCTGGTTACTGCTTTGTTCGATCGCTAGCCTTAACGAATCAAGAATCTTACGTCCGTTTATTGCGTCACCCATCTGCAGGTAAACCAAAGCCAAATTGTATCTGAGCACCAAACTATCGTCGGGGCGCGCAACCTTAGTGATCCCTTCCTCTAGCAATGACTTGGCATAGGGCAGATTAAAATAATCGGGATACTGTCTGGAGCTATAGATTGTCGCCAAATTATTAGTGGCGAGATTTGCGAGATATGGATCGGCGAGGGCCAGGCTTTTTTGAAATTGCTCGATAGCCTTGGCTATATCGCCGCGCTCTTGGTAAGCCTGCCCCAGATTATTGAATGCTAGACTACTCGCTGGTACTTTTTTGACCGTGTCCCCCCATAGGCTAAGATTATCGTGCCATACCTGAGCCCGGCCGTGGCTAGCTATCATCATTAACATCAATAATAATGCCATTGTTGGTAAAAGCAGGTGACGCAACAAGCCCATAGATAAGCTCAGTGATCGAGTCACCGCAGAGCCAAGATTTTTTGCCACTTCGATCACCAGGATAGTCATCGCAATCAGCGGTAAGTAAGCATAGCGATCGTTGACAAAATTGATACGCGGCACCAGATTCATCACGGGTGCTAAACTCAAGAGCAAAAATATTATCCATAGGATTTGTTCGCGCAATCGCTTTATAAATAGGATGCTCAATACCGCGATTACAAATATGGCGCCTGTGAGCTGATAATTTCCCCATCCGCCCGAGGACTGATAGGACGGATAGATGATCGATAGATCTAGTGGCCAAAAAAATGCCTGCACGTAAAACCCAAGCACAGCCCAAATCATGCCTGGCCATCCCAGAACGCGCTCTGGCGTCAGCATGACTGCACTTAATTGAGGCACAGCACTCGCATAGGCATGGACTCGCAGGATGACGGCGCCCCCAACGAGAACCAACGCCACCACGTGGACCGGCCATTTTCTGGGAATCGCTCTACGCTCTCTGAGGCAGTCGCTCAAAGCCACCCAAAGAGGCAGGAATATCCCATTAGCCTTGGAAAGTACCGCTAAGACATAAAATCCAAGATAAAGAGTGACCCAGCCAAAACGTCTGGTATTGGTGCGATTGGACTTTTCATACGAGATTAAAGATAGGAGATAAAAACACGTCGCTAAAAGTCCTTTGCGCTCACTGATCCAAGCGACCGTCTCCACCTGGAGGGGATGAATAGCAAAGATCCCGACAGCCGCCCAAATAATCCGCGGATCTTTGATGATTCTTTTTAACCACACCCAACACAGCAAGACATTCACAACATGTAGGAATAAATTACTTAAGTGTTGGACCGACGGCTGAAAGCCTGCAAATCGCACTTCGCACCAATAAGACATGAGAGTCAGGGGCATATAGTCCCCATTGTAATACCCGCCAAATGCTGCCTTGACGGCGTCGATGAACGGCATACGTAAAATAGCATTATCTGCTATGAGTAAATCATCATCCCAAAGCACATAGGACATCGACCGCACCTGCCAAAAGACACATAGCACGCTGATCACAATGAAACCCAAGGGGATATGCTCCCGATCAACTAGACGGACTTTACTCACGACGCCCCCCGAGGACTCGAGCCAAACCCTCTCGCGCATCCAGACGATTCACTTCAAGACTCAAAGCATTTCTATAGGCGTCTGCGGCTGCCTTCAGGTCTCCCTTGCGCTCAAAAACAAGAGCGAGATTTACATATCCAGTAGCCAACTTGGGAGCCAAACGGACTCCCTCGCGCAACTGGACTTCGGCCTCTTCAAAACGACCGAGCGAGGCAAGCAAAGAACCCAAATTGATTCGCGGCGCTACCGACTGTGCATCGATAGCTATAGCCTGCAAATAAGCGCGTACCGCGGCCTGAGGATCCCCATGATCTGCGAGAAAATCACCGTATACTGTGTGAATCTCAGAGGCATTGGGTTGCCTGCGCAGTGCCTCAAGGTACATGCGGTTAGCGCCTTCTATGTCTTTGATACCGACCAATGCATCGGCCAGAAGCCGTGCCGTCTCGGCACGCCCAGGAAACAAATCCTCACTTTGCATGAGGTAGCCTCGGGACACCTCGAATTGTCCCAGCTGATTAGCTACGCGCGCGGCACCTTCTAGTGCTGTTGCCGTGGATGCTCCGCTCCCAATGATCTTATTGAACTGCTCCAGTGCAAGTTCATGCTGGCCCTGGCGTTCGTAGGCAAGGCCCAAATTATAAAGTCCGTCACGAAAGCGCGGACGCAGGGATAAAGCGCTCGTAAAGGCCCTAGCGGCATCTGTCCAGCGTTGATCCGTCATGTAGCCAGCCCCAAGTGACTGCCAAGCTACTAAGCTCCCCGGATTGCGTGCAAGTGTGTGGGTAAAGAGGGCGTCGGCGCTTGCCCATGTCTCTACCTGCATACTCGCGAGTATAGCCAGGGCTGCAGTCACACTTGGCACGGCGATCAGCGCCACTTTTGGCTTCACACTGTTTAGCAACCAAACGCATATCAAGGACACTCCGAGCATGGGCATATACATGTAGCGGTCTGCAACCGTTGAGTGACTTTGGAACTCAAATGGCACTAGACCCAAAACAGGGCTCAAAGCAGCCACTAAGATACCAGCCCCCAGCCACCATCCGGACCGACGCTTCACCCACAGGGCGATCAGAACCAGGCCAATAAAGATCGCTGAAAACCATACTTGCGGCTGGTTCAATACCCAAACCGGTGTCGCCCCGTAGTCAATAATTAGTCCCAACGGCACCAGGGTTTTGGCTGTATAAAAAGAGAGGGCATCTGCTGCAATTAATAGGCGCTTAAGTGGAGACACCACCATCTTAGCCTGCTGCGCTTGTGACTCCCACACCGTCGCCATGATAGGTGCACTGAGCGCAAACCAGGCCGCCACCACCATGCCCGCACGCCGCCACGGCCAATGTTGGTAGAGCGCAATAACAATCACGACGCACGGCAGCGCCAATGCGGCAGGCTTAGCCAACAATGCAGCAAAATAAAGTAACGAAGCACCAAAGAGACGGCGCCGTAGCCACCTTTGTTCAGCTCCGCTTTTCATGATCAAGTAGACTGAGGGTAGAGCAAAACTGGCGCAGAGAACATCTTTAAGACCTGTAACCCATGCTACCGGTTCAACCTGGAGGGGGTGCAAGGCAAATACCGCCGCGCCTGCGAAGACCATGAATGCGCGTCGCGTAACGAGCCGCATGATGGCTGCAACCCAGAGGGTGTTGAGGCAGTGCAGAAGTACATTTACGGCATGAAACTTGGCAGCTGAAAAAATGAAATAGCCATCACCACTAATGCCAATTTGACTCACCTTAGCGATCAGAGCCCAAAGAGTATAGGTTAAGGGAATATACAGTTTGTGCAGTGGAGCCTGCCAAAATTGTTTGGTGCTCTCTGACCCACTGATGGCGAGATAAGGGTTCTCCGTCACATTTAGTGCGTCATCGTATGGTACAAAATCAAAACCGATGGTTCTGCCGTACACAGTGAGGACAAGGACTGTAAGCAGGACCGACGTAAGGATCATACGACTAGGTACTGTGGAGTGGCCCATATCGGCGGCAGTGGGTTGCGCACCGTTTTTTATTTCAGTCCGAACAGAGTCGCCCATTCTATCACTCGCTCCGGTGGGATCAATTTGCAATAATTGGCGCCGGCAAATTGCTGAATGACAGCAGTTTTTCCGGTCTGCAATTCAGCCGTGTCCAGTATCCACTGGTCTTTTTGGGTACCGTCACGCTCAAACCTAAACCCACTTGCAATAAACTGTTGTCCGGTGGATTTGCGACTACTCCGAATCCTGAAGGGGCCGTAACTGACCGAGTTTACCGCCTCTGTCGCGTCTTGACTCAAATCCCATCGCGCAGGATTGCCATAGCGATCTTTAAGTCTGTCTAATTGTTTCTCATCAATCACGAGACTAATCGCAGAGGCGATGATTTTTTGGTTCATTTGCGCACAGTTTAGCGGCACCGCTGAACTCGTGAGCCCAGACTCGGCGACAAAAGCCTCCTGACTGCGCATCTTACACGAGACGGATTTAGGCGAAAGATAGCGATCCTTTGATACATCGGTAATATTCCGATCTTGATCCACATACATGGGTAGATGCAGTTTAATCCGATCATTGATTTTAGTGACTGATGATTTATCAAAAATAAATGCCGGCTGGCTCAGCAATGATACGTAGGTTTTCACGTCAAAGTCGACGCGCGACCAGCCGTCTGCATCAAGCGCAAAGGCAGACTTTTGCATGAACTGACAGAGATCCGCGAGGGCGTTCTCACTAGCAAAATAGGGCTGAAGTAACTGCTTGGTCGCAGCTACAGACTCTTTAATAGCATTAGCGCCGTCGGCTTTAGTTACACCAGCAATAGCTCCCTCGATAGATTGAGCGGCAATAAAATCTACAATCTGGCGCCCAATAAGGCCGTGCGCCTCATCGAGGTCTACCGCTCCATCGATAACGTCACCGTCGGCTGGCGTACCGTCTGCAAACTGGGCATGTTTAACGCCACGCAAAACAATAACTGGTTTGTCCAAAATGGCTGCGGCGTCGCTTTCAGCGAGGTTTTGCATGACCTGATGCTCACGCGCCATATAGTTGATGCCAGTTAGGCCATCGAGTTCACCGCCGAGTGTGAGAACCGGGCGCTGGTAGTCATTGAGATTTTTACCGATGACAGGTGTCCGCGGCAGGTAGCTGGCTAATAGAATCAACCCCGGTAGCTTAAATCTTAGAGGTGCATCAGAGGCAAAAATTCCTCCGGCACTGTGGCCCGCAAGAAACACGTGGCTCGCAGGCTGGTCGACTCCTCGCTCTTTTAAGTACTTAACGGCTTCATTAACGGCTCCGTCGCTTTGGAGTGGGTTCGTAAAATCGCCAAGAAAATGCGGCACAAACACCCCGACAGAACCACCAGAGAGTTGGACGATCTTTTGGGCTAGAGCCGTGTACACGGCTGGTTTCATGTAAGCCCCAGTAAACAGCACCAGTATGGTCCGCGGATCTCCCGCCATGATGCGCAGAGATGCCGAACTATCAGTCACGGTGACTGGAACGTCCGCAGACTTGGTGCCACTGCCCGTGGTCTTACAGGCAGGAAGAGTCGTGCTTAACGCCAACATGAGAGCTAGCAGCCAGCTGATGCACCTAAGTTTCGTCGTCACATGTGCGCAAACTCGCCCATCTGCCATGAGTAGTCCCCTATGGTATCTGCCCCTCGGGGGTGGGCCTAACCGTGATGAATATGATTCATCAATGATACTGGCAGTTTGGGGGGCGGTAGAAGCTGGTTAACCCACCCAAATCGCAACCCCCTGATATGAAGGAGTATTTTTCTGCACTAAAGATTTAAGTCGATCAGATTTTGACTAGTTACACCGAGAAAGGCTATACGCATACTGCCCTTTTCCCCTTTTGAGATCCTGGAGAGACGCACAATGTTGGACGTCCTGAGCGAAGGGTTCCGCCAGGCGCGGGATAAGTTTCGCGGCAAAACGACCCTGTCCGATGAGAATATTGACGAAGCCTTAGTAGCCATACGCCAAAGTTTGCTCGAGGCAGACGTAGAGTATGGCGTCGCCAAGAAGTTTTTGGCCGATGTGAAAGAGCAGGCAGTAGGCACCCAGGTACAGCTCAAGGCTGGCGGCGGCGCGATGCGTGTTAGTGCTGGTGATCATTTCGTTAAGATATGCCAGGACGAGCTTGTTAAACTGATGGGTCCAGCTGATCCTAGCCTAAACTTCGTTAGCAACCGGCCAACGACGTTCATGATGGTCGGCTTGCAGGGTAGCGGTAAAACGACGACCACAGGTAAGCTTACCAAGTATCTTGTCGATCAGCACAAGCGGAAGCCACTCTTGGTGGCCGCCGATATTTACCGCCCAGCAGCCGTTGATCAGTTGCAAGTACTCGGCAACACACTAGGCGTCCCAGTTTTCCACGTCAGTGGCGCCTCGCCGGTGGATATCTGCAAGCAGTCGCTGCAAAAGGCATACGACCTTGGATGCGACACGATCCTGATGGATACCGCTGGCCGTCTCGCCATTGACGAAGCTCTGATGAAGGAGCTGGATGACATCAAAGCCACTACGAGACCGGATAATATCCTTCTCGTGTGTGACGCCATGATGGGCCAGGACGCTGTAACCACCGCTAAAAGCTTTAATGATCGCCTCAATTTGACGGGTGTGGTCATGACGAAGCTGGATGGTGACGCGCGCGGTGGCGCAGCACTGAGTATCAAAGAGGTTACGGGTAAACCGATTAAATTTCTTGGTATGGGCGAGAGTTTGGATCGCCTGGAAGAGTTCCGCCCTGATGGCTTAGCCAGCCGTATCCTCGGCATGGGCGATATTGTCGGTTTAGTTAAAGACTTTGAGCGTGTCGCGACCGAAGACCGCGAGGCCGATGCCCTACGGATGCTGCAGGGACAGTTCACGCTAAGGGACTTTTACGAACAAATCTCGATGATCCAGAAGATGGGTCCTCTCAAGGACATCATCGCAAAAATGCCGCTCCCCGGCATGCCCAAAGACATCAACGTCGACGACCGGCAATTGCTTCGCATTCGCGCCATCATCGATTCGATGACGAACGAAGAGCGGGTCAATCCCAAAGTATTTAACGACAATCGCATTCGCCGCGTAGCCAAAGGATCGGGCCGCGCCCCCAAAGAGGTCACCGAGCTCCTCAAGATGTTTAACGGCATGCGTCAAATGATGGGCATGTTTGGCAAGAATATGGGCCTACTAGGTAAGATCCCAGGTATGGGCGGCCTCGCCCAACTGAACAACATGCGCAAGATGGCCCAACAAATGGGTGGTCCCGGCGGCATGCCCGGCATGCCCGGAATGGGTGGGCTAGGCGGTATGCCAGGCCTAGGCGGGATGCCAGGCCTAGGCGGTATGTTTGGCGACGCCGGTGGAGCCACGCGGCGCCCCGTCGACCGCGACAAGCAACGCAAACTGCGCAAAGACGCGAAAAAAGCCCGCAAGAAGAACAGAAAGAAGTAGGATCAGACGACCGTGAGTGAAGTAACACAGCAATCCGCCACCATAACGCAGCCTAAAAAAGTCCACATAGAAACTTGGGGCTGCCAAATGAACGCCGCCGACAGCGAGCGGATGCTGGCGATTTTGGCTGAAAAAAACTACGCTCTCACTCAGTCTGCCGACGACGCGGATTTGGTGCTTTTAAACACCTGCCACATCCGCGAAAAAGCCAAACATAAAGTACTCAGTCGCCTAGGCATACTGCGCGAGCTCAAGCGTGACCGTCCAGGCATGAAGATAGCAGTCGCCGGCTGTGTGGCTCAGGCCGAGGGGCGTCGCCTTTTGAAAGCTGCGCCGCAAATTGACGTGTTGCTGGGCCCAGGCAAGATTGAAGAACTTCCACGCCTGCTTGAAGAGCATGCGGCAAGCGGTCAGAGCTCCGTGGCGACCGGCTTTGCCCGACGCCATACTCACGACGGCGATGACGCCGCAGCTGCTGTGACTGCGACACCCGTCACAACCGAGCTGCAGGCCCCCCCCACACTCAGCGGCAAGCGTGAGATCTCACGATACGTCAATATTCAGCAAGGCTGCAACAACTACTGCACTTTCTGCGTCGTGCCATTTACGCGCGGGCGTGAGTTATCGCGCAGCGTTAGCGACATCGTCTCTGAATCGAAGGCTTTGCTTGCTAGCGGCGCCCGCGAGATCACCTTGTTGGGTCAAAACGTCAATAGCTACGGTAGCGATCACGGTCCTGAGACGCACTTTGTCGATCTCCTGCGCGAGGTCGCATCGCTACCTGAGTTGGCACGACTGCGTTTTACGACATCCAATCCGCACGACTTCACCAAGGATTTAGCCGAACTGTTTGCCTCTGAGCCCAAACTAGGACGCTACATCCATCTGCCAGTCCAAAGCGGCAGCGACCGTATCCTGCAGAGAATGCAACGCAAGGTCACCGCGGCTGAGTACCTTGAGCGCGTGAGTTGGCTGAGAGCTGCTGTTCCGGATATCGCTATCTCAACTGACCTGATTGTTGGATTCCCCGGAGAGACCGAGGAAGACTTTGCTGCCACCCTTGGACTTGTAGAACAGGTGGGCTTCAGCTTTTCCTTCACCTTCAAATATTCGCCGCGCAACAACACCCCAGCAGCACGCTACCTAGACCAGGTGCCCGAACATGTGAAAGAGGAGCGCCTAGCTCGTCTGAACGCGCTACAAAACCGCATCACTACGTCATTGAACACTAGTGAGATCGGCACGACGAGACAGGTCCTTTTCCTCTATGAGAGCGAAAAGATGCCAGGCCATTTTTACGGGCGTACAGACCACTTCCGTCTAGTGCGCGTGGCTGCAGCGCGTCAACTCACCGGTGACATTGCCGCAGTTCGGATTACCGATGCCAATAAAACCGCGTTGCTCGGTGAATTGATCTAGATCACATGAGTCACAGCTGATTGGACCAATCAGGTTTGCCGGTAATCATTTTGCTGACCCAGTCGGCGAGATTGATTTGGCCGCTAAGTACGTCGTTAGGTGGAACATTGTGGAAAGTGTGCCGCTCCCCACCGACGTAGAAAACCTTCTGCATCACGCCTAGATCATTTGCAGCGACATCGCGAATCATGCGACCAATGGTGGAGAACCCATATTCAGCACCAAGCAGAATCGAAAAGGCTGTCATCACCCAATCGTTGTACGATGAAATAAACGCAAAACGGTCTTGCGGAAACCGCGCAGCGTTGTACCGAAGTAGACCCGCAAAGTCGATTGGTCCGGGCGAAATCACCGCATAGTCCGGTGGAATAATGTCTTCGACACCCCAAGCGCTGATCAGACGGTCAACGCCCTCTGCTGAAACATAAGGTATCTTAAATGGTGCACCTGCATCGGAGATGACATAGGCGGGTGCTTTATCATAAAACTTACGCAACTGATGCAGATTGAACATAGCGCCGAGCCCACCAGCGCTAGACCCCATAACAACGATGCTCTGGGGAGATGGGAAAAGTTTTTTGGCAGCAGCGAAGGCCTTGGTGATGTTGCGGTAGCCGAAATGCTTAATGGTGATGGGATGCTTGGGGTTACCAAGCTTACGCTCGCGATTTCCCATAAATAAATCACCGGTGCAGTATGGTACCTCCACCACATTGTAGTCGGCCGATATCGGATTGGCGGGAACACTCAAATCCGTCCAGCCAGAGTGCGTCTGTTGTGGGTCGCGCCGCGTCAGATTGCGGGCTGTGCCACCGTAACAACGATCACCATGACAATCACAGGACACCGTATCCCAGCAAGCGCCGCCGCCCTGGAGATAAATATATAGTTTGGTGGCATTGGGGCGCCGCGTGACGTTTAAAAACATCGGCGTCCCATCAGCACACTCAGCCCCCGGCAGTTCATAGGTGCAGGTAGCATAATCGGGACAGCTATTGAACGCCTTGGCATAAAGATTAGTAGCAGCAGTCACGCCACCAAGGAGTACAACCAGAACACGAGCGAATGACCGTTTGATCATACTTAGCCCCTGGTAGCCGATAGTTGTATGACTACTGATTAGCGATCTGTGGTTCCACAGCTTCGTAAATAGCCGGGACATTGCGGAAGGAATGCGTCACGATCCAATAGCCAAGAAGCCCCACAACAAACAGAACTGAAGAAACTACATAAATAGTTACTAGCACGAGTGGCCCCTCATAAGTCTGCTTATACCACGTTACCTAAACAGAGCATAGAAATCGACAGATAGTTCCGGCTGCACAGGGTCCGTGGTCTCTATATAGATCTTACCACGAACACTACCTGCCCTACTTAGGCCATTCTTTAGCTCGACATTAATCTGCTGCATATCATTTTGCAGTGATGCTGATTCGATCTTGAGTAAGTTAGCCACCTGGTCGACCTTTTGCCCGTTAATTTGCATATCGCCACGCATACTAACGACCTTGTAGTTGTCGGAGCCCCGAAGAGTCACTACTCGCTGAGCTCCCTCAGTCGCTCCGAGGGAACCAAACTCTATGTAGCTGGGTGCCACCTCGAAGTTGCTCATAACCTGGCCGCGTACGGGAATCGTGAGCTTTGGTAGGTGCTGCGAGTTATTGCGTACCACAATCGACTCCTTCAGAAAACCTGGCGGCACGCCGGCAAGCAGCTGAGCCGTTAGAATCCAATCGTCTTTATCGCGCGCAACTTGCGCTGATAGGACTTTCTCATTGAAATCGAGCCCCTTGATTTCAAGCTGCTGTCCGGGTGCCGATCTAATGCGAATGGTACGTGCATCATTCGCTTTCGGTTTAACGCTGGCGAAATCCAGTAAAGGTGGATCGGCAAAAATCTCGGACTTGACCTTAGCTCTAATCGTTAGCGTGCGATCCGGCAAAAGCCGCTCGTTACTGATTACTGTCACTGTCTTTACTAGGTTACCGATAAAGTCACTGGTATCGAGAGTCACTTCGATCGTACCACTTTGCCCTGGCTCATAGCGTCGCCCTCGATCGACCTCCACAGCTGTACAATTACATGCCGCGTGCACCCCTTGGATCGTCAATGGGCCCGGCCCTTTATTGACGAAACGAAAGGTCTGAGTCAGTTGCGTGCCACGGAACACCTCGCCAAAGTCATGACTACTCTTGTCGAAATGGAGGGTCCCGTAAGTAAGTCCTGCGGCGACGGCCGACGAGGCTGTGATCGCCAACAGCAGAGCTCCCACTGCATTCAAAACGATGGCAATGAGCCTACCTTGGCTGAATCTGATTAATCCCACAGTGATTCCTCCTGAGATGTCATGACCATATCTTAATCAGGCCGCCCCTGAAGTGCTAGCAGGGAAATTTTTACCGCGTTAAGTCAACGAGGCAAATGACCGACAGGTGATGCGTATGACCGAGTCAGAAGCCTCATAGACACATAACGAGATCAGGGACTGAATCCATGGCAAGTCAAGAAGTCAAAGGCGCCCCGGCAGAGGAGTCTACGTTTTACACGCGACTTATCATCGACAAGGCGCGACGACGACTCATTTCCATCGCGGTAGTGATCGGATTTTTTGCCTTTTGTGTGCTGATAAACCAGGAAATTTCGCACCCTAATCCATCCGCCTGGATGCCTGGGTTGCCGATAGTCATTCTAGGACTTATTGTGACAGCTGTGCCTATGTCTGAGAAATGGGAGTATAAGCCATGGCAAGCACGTGCTCGCCAGTACGAACGAAACCAGTAAATCGGCGTGCATCGTGGCTTTGGCTTGCATCAATCGCTCTCGCATCAATGCTATTTTGTCAAAGTACGAAAATTCAAGCAAAGCCGATGGAATCTAGCGGACTAGTCACGACCGCCCCAAAGTGGTCGTTAGGTATTCAAGTTGGCAACTATAATGTGACAGGGTTTAGCGCTCAGTATCTGGGCGTCCTCGGTGGTAGCGTTGATCTAGCTTTCGCCCTGGGGCTCGGGAATTCTGACTTAGGTATCGCGGCTGATTACATCCGCTACCTTGGATTTGGCCTACACCCTATGTCCATCAGTCAGTATCAGTCTTATAATCAATTTCGGGATAAAATTTTGCCGTATGTTGGCGCAGGTATTCAGATCGATGATGGACTGGGTTTGCGTCTTCCCATGGGCATTCAATATGTATTGCCGCACCATCCAGTCACGTTGTGGGGTGGCATCGCCCTCTACCTCGGACCATTCATGGCAACGCGCGTCTTTGGCGCTGAGCTCTGGTTCAGCCTGGGTGCCAGGCTTCTTATTTAAGAGATGCTGGTCAGTTTCATAAGGCTGTTAGGGACCGGTATACGCGTCGAAGTTCCCATCTCTACTCTTAACTGAGAATAGCCATCCCCTAGCAGCCAAGTTTCCAGATCCCACATAATGGCCACGGGGGCTCGCATAGCCTGCAGAGAGGTCAGAGCCATATAGTGGTTGGGACAAATGAGCGTAGCGACGCGACACACAAAGGCCGCTAAACTGGCGACTGCGGTCTGATCATCAAGCGCCCGACTAAGAGCTGCCATATCCTGCCATGCCGTACGCTGCTCGGGAGTGAGATCTTTTAGCCAAGACGCTACTTTGGCTGACTGCCGACGCAAATCCTGCCGACTGGCGAGTCTCGGTATCAGATCCGCAATCTGACTATGCAGACGACTGAGGCGCCATCCCCAAGCGTTTATGCCGAGACGCTCTGCCACACGGGCAACTACTAGGCTCCAGGTGTTGGACGGCAAAACTTGCATGAACGATGGTAACGGCGTGCCGCCAAGCGCGCTTTCGAAACTAAAGCGATAGCGACGCTTAGGCACGGGTAACCACCCTAGTTTAGCAATACCACTATCGATACGAGCCTCAAGACTATCGTGTGGGGCCGCGGCAGATTTCGTCACACTTGCACCCTGATCTAGCATGACCAAAAGCTCGGGCAGAGCTGCTCCGACCGTCAAACACGCATTCACCAGGCGCACTACAGGGGGCGAAAAACCTGCCGTACAAACTTGAAGCTGAGGACGCGTCGGTGCAAAAAGGCCGTACTCAGCGCGTTTTTCGCCAGAAAACTCCCATGCGTGACGTACTGATGGTTGCAGCGCCTGACGTGCATGTAACACCGTAGCTGCCCGCCAGGCTAGATCGTGATCGCTACCAGTCAGTGCAAACTGCCAAACTCTATTGAGATCTCCATTCGTCAAATGAGACTGAGCAGCTCGTTTGAGCAAAATTGTCCGTGCTAAACCGAGATTCCGCATCGCCTCGGCAGCACCCTGCAAGGACCGCAGTACCTCGCATGGCGCATGTTCGCTCTCCTGAACGTAATCAACGATATCAGTCATGTTGAGCTGCTCGGAAGGTACGGCGATTCTTAGCTGCCGCAGCATCCGGTTCCGCTCGGTATCAAGCACATGGGTGGATTTAAGCACCGCATTGAAGGCAGCTCTGTGCAGCTCCTTCCATTGCAGAGGGAGGTGCTCAGCCGCATGTTGCCTGGCAAAAGTGATGAGAGAGAGAGAACGCCACAACTCCGACTCAGCACTGGCTCCTGTGGACACATAAAAGTGGAGCAAGGCCACACCCTGCCAAAACTTATCCAACGGCGAGAGCGGCACCATAGTAACGACACCATGCCACAGGGCTAAGTCCTGAGACGGCGCGACAAAGGTGAGCGCCTGCTTTCTAAAAAGGGCCATGAGATTCGGTAACAGACCACCTAGATCTCGATTATTAATCAGTATTTCTGACAGTTTTTGATAAACAGCCAATTCACGGGGCAACCAGCTTAGAGGATCAGCCAGCAACTCATTGAGAGCTGGACGACTGCGATCTTTGAACCCCCCGAGGCCCCTGGAATCTCGCAAGAACTTCTCGATGAGCGCGAGTCGCCCCTCGCCAGAAGCCTCGGCAAGCATCAGCTCTACGAGATGGCTACGGCCAGCTTTGTTCTTTTCAACGGTCGCCGTCAGCATGTGTCGCAGTGCTTCGTCCCTCTCCGGACTTTCAGCGCTGATTCCCTCGAGAATGGTGCCAGCCTCGGTCACATAACCAAGGTCCAGTGCTAATTGCCCAACCCGCAAAAGCAGAGCATCATGACCAAGACCAACGTGCTCCCCTATCGACTTCGCGGCCGCCACCAATTCGACGCGGAATCTCTGAAAATAGAGATAAGGTACGGTGGCATCCGCTGCAGTCGCCATACTGCGGAAGAGATACAGCCGCTCAGCAGGCTGTAAATAGACCTCGTCACGCTCGCGAAAAAGAATATTCACCAGAGCTTCACTGCCACCAGAATTCCATAATCTCATCACGAGATGGACTCTAAGAGTAGGGTGCAAGTGCCGGTAGAAATTCGAGGCCTGTTTTTTTGCCCAAATGAGCAAAGGTTCAATACGCTCGGCTGTGCCATGAATAAAGGCCAACTCAATCACGCGGGCCGCAGCGCTGTCACCCGGTTGGGCTCCGTAAAGCTTGATTGCCATTGGCTCCAAAGTATCCCAAGGGGCACCTTGATCTATGAGTTGTCGCAGTTTCATCTCTAGCTGAGCAACTCCAAGCTGCGCGGCTGGAACCGCTACAGCCTGAGTCGGGCATGGTTTCGCCGCGGCAATGACCTCGGCTTTGGTTTTTTGTTCACCGTTGCTGCCGACACTGTCAGCGAAGCCAAGCTGCTGACACAGCAGCTCCTGGAGTAACTTTTTGGTCGACTCACCGAGTTCACCATTAGCGGCACTGCGATAAAGCCGTGCTAAGCGCGCCGCATCCATGGCCACACCCCCTGAGGCCAGGCTATCTTCAGGCAGTGTTGCTTGGGTGCCTTCTTGAACCTGAGGCTTATCGCTTGAGCCAGGCCGCATAGAGCCTCCCCCACCGTTGGTTTTAATCCGGTTGTGACCAGTTGATTTTACCACAGTAGCTACCGCAAGTTGTGGCAGACTTGAGCAGTGAAAATTAAGGTCAACTCCTGTGCTACGAGTAAAACCATCATGGGTCAGAAATCATCAGCTCCTTTCGCCGCATTCAAACACCGCGATTTTACTTTTTTCCAAATAATGAAGTTTACCTCTACTATTGGCCAACAGATGCAATCAGTCGCGATAGGCTGGCAAGTGTATGCGATCACCGGTAGAGCGCTAGATCTTGGCTACGTCGGACTGGTTCAATTTTTACCAGCGCTACTTTTAACTCTAGTCACTGGACACACCGCGGACATTTTCGATCGCCGCCGTATACTCCTGGTCCAAAACACCATACTGATGCTTTGCGCTGCCACGCTGTACTATTTCAGCTCGTCAGGTATCTTGCAAACGTATGGCGTGATGCCAATATACGCTGTGCTAATCGTGCTTGGGACTGCTCGTGCGTTCGCGGGACCAGCCGCCAGCGCCTTGCTACCTAGCTTGGTACCGACGGAGCACTTTAGTAACGCAGTGGCGTGGAGCTCCACTACCTGGCAGGTCGCCACGATCATTGGACCCGCACTTGGCGGCTTAGTCTTCGGTCTTAAAAATGGGGCCTCTACGGTCTACGCCTCGTTTGGGTGCCTTATGATCGCTGCTCTGATCTGCAACTTCGCGGTTCGGCCACATCGCCTCAAGCCTGACACGGCCGCTGTCACTGGCCGCTGGCAGCGCCTGATGGCTGGCGTTCATTACGTTCGTAAGAATCAAATCCTGTTAGGCGCTATCTCGCTAGACCTTTTTGCGGTACTCTTGGGCGGGGCAGTGGCTCTGCTTCCAGTGTATGCCAAAGATATTCTGTTTGTTGGACCCATCGGTCTCGGTATATTGCGGAGCGCACCATCCATAGGTGCAGCTGCCATGGCAATTTATCTGGCATTTTGGCCACTGGAACGACGCGCTGGCAAATCGATGTTAGCCGGTGTTTTCGTATTCGGCCTGGCAACTTGTATCTTTGGTATCTCGACCAACTTCTACCTATCGCTAGCTATGCTAATACTCATTGGCGCCGCTGATCTTATCAGTGTTTATGTACGCCAAACCCTTGTTCAGCTCAGGACACCGGAAGCAATGCGAGGGCGTGTCAGCGCTGTCAATCAGGTGTTTATCGGGGCCTCTAATGAGCTAGGTGAATTTGAATCAGGAATCACGGCTAGTTGGTGGGGTACCGTGCCTGCAACAATCGTCGGAGGTATAGGCACCATCGCGGTGGTAATTTTATGGTCTAGGCTTTTTCCGAAACTCCGGGATGCTGACAGTCTCAAGTAAAAAAAAACGGAGCCCCTCAGAGCTCCGTCGTCAAATTGACATGGCTGATCAGTCTGTAAGCTCAGCGCTCAGCTGATTGGCCTGCTCTACGAATTGAAGCATGTCACTTTGCATCGATTGCAGATAGGCACGGATTGACTGATGTTGCGTCTCGGGGATCAATTTTTCTTGCAGAATTTTCGCAAGACGTTGCTCATACTTAGCGCTTTGTTTGAGGAATACTTGATCAAACTGCTCCGGTGAAGATAGATGCAGCGCCGCAAGATTACGAAGTCCTGCAATACGCCACAGGATACTCAGCGCAGTTTCTTCGGGCTTCACACCGGCTCGCTTAACAATAACGGCAAATTCCTCCGCCATGCGTTGATTTTCACGGAGCAGCTGGTTGGCATATTCAACCACCTGCTGGCTCCGCGCATGTCTCTGCGCATATTTGGCGTTGAAAATGATTTGATCCGTGGCGGCGGAAACCACCCGCGCAATTGTAGGATCATCTAACTTAACCGTAACTTCACTTTCTTCCTCAACAGCAGCAATAGAGGCATAACTCCCAATCATCGGGCTCGCAGTAGCAAACATCAAGGCTGCAACGATCGCGGAACGTTTTTTGAGCATGCTCATAACACCACTCCTTTGCGAAAAAGATGTTTCGTACTCTCCACAGCCTTTAAAACCGAATTTTTTAAACTGGTCCACTTAATTGTGGATATAAATTTTTCTCATGTCGCTGCACTAAAGATTCATGTCACTTCCCACGCATCTCAGCTTGAAGCATATTTCGCACTTAAATCTAGGGAGGAAATATGGATTCAAAAATCACAGTTTGCCCGCTTTGCCCAAAAGATGAACAGCACGTAGTCAAGCACGGTTTTTTTAAACGCAAGACTGGACACAAATTCCAAATCCGGAGATATCTTTGCAAGTCATGTAAATTGACATTCTCAGCACAAACTGGGTCATTAACATACCGAGAGCGCAAGCCGCATCTCACACAATTCGTGATGAGAGGCATGATGGAGGGAATGTCCCAACGAAGTTGCGCGCGACTTCTTGGCTGCAGACGTGCAACAATTGCAAAAAAAATCTGTCGACTCGGATCTCGCGCCGCGCTCCATCTTCAATCTCGTCGACCACCTGACATCGCAAGCGGCCGTGAAAACACGATAATTTTCGACGAAATGGAGACATTTGAACACACCAAGTGCAAACCAATTTCAATCGCAATTGCGGTCACTTCAACCACTAGAGAAATCCTATCTGTGGATGCTACAACGATGGCGGCTAGCGGCAGGCTGGCAAAAATCGCGCGAAAACGTTACGGCAAGCGCCATGATCATAGGCGACACTCGATGCGTAAAGTGCTCTCAGAAGTGGCCCGACTCTGCCCCACAGTAAAGACACTGAAATCCGATAAATGCACCCGATATCCGGTTATGGTTCGTGATATTTTCCGCGGCAAGGCGACCCACACCACCTATAAGGGACGTCGAGGTTGCGTTGTTGGGCAGGGTGAGCTTAAAAGGGGCGCGCGAGACCCGCTTTTTCCATTGAATCATACGTGCGCCATGTTTCGTGACCGAATTAAACGCCTTGCACGCAAAACATGGTGTACTACAAAAAAAATCGTCAACCTGCAGCATTTACTGAATCTGTACGCCTGGTGGCACAATAATCTCGTAAAAAAAACTCCAAGGCCATTCCATATGGATTAATCTTGGAGTTCTTTAAAACAACAATTAAGTGGGCCAGTTTAAGCGAACTGCTTGGGATCGATCCCATACTTCTCAAGTTTTCGCAGTAGGGTCACCTTCGTCATCTGTGTATGCTCAGCAGTCTGGTTTATTTTACCGTTGAATGCTTTGAGAGCTCGCACGATAAACTCTCGTTCGAATCGTTCTTTGAGTTGCGGATAGTTCAGTTGTGAACCGCCATGATTCCCCTCGTTGAAGTCGACTTCGGGTGCTGCCGATACCGCACCGTCTGGACGAGTCTTAACAAGATCTTGTAGATGATCGGGTAGAGCGTCCAAGCGAATAACATCAGAGTTCTCGATGATGAACGCATGCTCCACGACGTTCTCCAGTTCTCTAATGTTGCCCGGCCACTGATAGAGTCTCATGCTGGCTAGCGCTTTCGGGTCGAACCCCCTTATGGAGCGTCCGTGCAGCTTATTAAACTTTTGAATCATAAAACCGCCCAAGGGAGCGATATCCTCACGACGGTCCCGTAGTGAGGGCAACCTGATGGGCATGACGTTTAGCCGGTAAAATAGATCCGCCCTGAAAGCTCCCGTTTCGATCATTTTTTCGAGCGGGGCATTTGTCGCAGCAACCACTCTGATATCAGCTTTGATGTCTTGGTTGGAACCCACGGGAGTGAACATCCGTTCCTGCAAAACGCGAAGCAGCTTCACTTGCATTTGCTGGGAGATATCACCTATTTCATCAAGGAAAATCGTGCCACCCTCGGCAAACTGGAACTTACCGATCTTACGCCGATCGGCCCCCGTAAAGGCGCCCTTTTCATGCCCGAATAATTCGCTCTCGATCAAGTTTTCGGGGATCGCCGCACAATTTACAGCAACAAAAGGCCCTTTCATCCGTTGCGAATTAAAATGGATAGCCCTAGCAACTAATTCTTTCCCTGTCCCACTTTCGCCACGAACCAGCACCGAAGTCTCAACCTTGGCCAATCGGTGAATGATTTCGAACACCTTCTGGATCTGGGTAGAGCTCCCGATGATCTTGCGCCCCTTATCAAACTCAAGCTGCGGAGCCGAAAAGCGCAGCTGCTCCACGAGGGCGTTGGCGGCCATGGCAGCATCCATGACCTTTAAGAGTCGATCACTGTCGACTGGCTTTTCCAGATAGTCGTAAGCGCCATGCTTGATAGCGGTCACGGCATCTTGAATATTTGAGTATGCCGTCATGATTAAACAAAAACTCGTGGGGCTTAACTCACGAATTTTACAAAGAGCATCTAGTCCCGACATCCGGGGCATGTTCACATCGAGGATGACGGCATCGAACGGCCCGGCGGTGGTCACTTTGTGCACGGCCTCTACGCCGTCCTCAGCTTCCTCTACGTGATACGACCGTTCCTCTAGTGCCGCGCGGACAATCAACCGTAGTGTTTCGTCATCGTCTACCACTAAAACCCGCATGCCATCTCTCCTGCCATACTGGATATCTGAACGCAAGTACCCAGAATTGCGCACTAATTTTTCGGGGGCACTGGTCCCAACCACATTTATAAGAAACCTGGGGATAAGTTATTTTTATGTAGATTTCAATATCATTTTTTAAATATTATTATAAAAAGGTCACTAGTTATGTGACCGTGATTCAAGCGCCTACGGAGATCGCTACTGCATGTCAACTTTTGCTCAGGTACAGCCAGCATTTCGCGGACTTGGCGAGGTTGCCTCCATTGCAGCTGCCCTCATTTGGTCGGTATCAATCACGATGTATGCCAAATACGGCAAACATGTTGACAGCCTATTACTAAACGTCAATAAAAACGTTGTAGCTGGCGTTTGTTTAGTTCTGACTGCTTTGTTTTTTCAAATTCCGATCCCGAGTTCCACTAGTCAGCTACCCATCCTCGGACTTTCTGGCGTCATCGGCATTGCCATGGGGGATACCCTATTCTTTTTCGGCCTGATGCATATAGGCGCCAACTTGGTCTCGGCGTTGCAGTGCCTCGCTCCGTTGATTGCCTCCGTTTTAGCTTTGATATTTCTCGGCGAAAACATGACTCAATTAGAGCTTGTCGGCATGATTGTCACAGTCGTCGCCGTCACGGGTGTGGTCCTGTTCCACAAAGTTAATCGCGCCAGTGATAACGTTAACAGTCGTAAGGATTACATTCTCGGAATCGTTTACTCCCTGGCGTCTGCGGTCTGTCACGGCATCGGTATTGTGATGTCAAGACAAGCCTTACAGGAGATTGATATTGTCTACGGCACGGTAGCCAGGATCGCACCTGCGGTGATTGCACTTGCCATTTGGCAACACCGCACTAAGCCAAAAACAGAATCACAGGTAGCCATTTGGGCTACGAAGAAACAGGGACTGCTGCTTACTGCTGCGGCATTTCTTGGCACCTACCTTGGTCTCATCTTGATGTCACTCAGCACAAAATATACCAAGGCCGGTGTAGGCACAGCTCTTTCATCAACCTATCCTATTTGGGTGATCCCAGTAGCACGACTTATGACCAAGGAGCGCAGTAGTTTGATATCGATCGTCTGTACTGTGTTTGCTGTGGTTGGCATCATCATCATGGTGCTTGGTGGTCAGCATGTTGGTTTCGAGTAAATCACTCATGAAGCGCCTGCGGGATATACAGAATCTCGCGTCATGCGCCACCAACGGACCATGTCGGTTTGCCTTTATGAGCTGGGATTAAATTTTGCATAGTGTCGAACTCTGAACCGTGGTGATTGGTTCATCACGCGTCTCAACTTGAAAGGAGTTCGTCATGTTGAAGAAACTTTTTTTAGCCGTACTGATGCTTACTTCTTGGTCTATGACTGCTCTGGCCCACCATCATGATAACTGGGGTGGCAATTACTGGGGTGACTGCCGTTACTACAACCGAGATGGAATCACTTGTAATCAAGTGGGCTACTTCGAGGGGCAAGTCGGATCACCTTGGGGCTTTGATGCCGGCCAGTTTCGCTGCATCAATGGCTGTCTACAGTATGTCGGCAGCGGAAGTGGTTATGCCTCCAACGCCTGTTATGCGCTGAACCGCGATGGTATCACTTGCGCGCAGGTCGGGTTCTACGAGGGACAAATTGGGACACCTTGGGGACATCGCAACGGTTACTTCCGTTGTACCGGTGGTTGTCTCCAGTTTGTCGGCAATTGAGCTTACTAAAAAATCCCGAGCCCCAATTTGCCGGCTCGGGATTCTTATTTGGACGCGGAACTTTAAAATGCTGCCGGGGGCAACGTAGTCAGGGCAGATTTTCAAGGCTGCCGCCGTATCAAAACTGGTGCCTCCGAACGCATGGATGTTGGCAACGATGAGAGCCCCCGGATCGCCAACCATCACGCCTGTCTCGCCATTGGCCTGAGACCACTTTGGCAAGGCACCGCACTCATTAGCAGCGACCACCAACGATTGCGCCATGTCACTTGCCTCTTTTGGCCAGAGCCATGCGAGTAGCTGTACCTGAGTCCGGTAAATATCCCAGCCCGAATAATTAGCGTACTGCGTGTAACCAGAAGCTGTGTGGAACTGATTGTCAAAACCAAGATACTCACCGTCAACGTCACTGTAGACGCTTGGATGTAAAAGCGAGTGATATAGCGCCGTGTAGTATTTGGTCAGGGCCGCCTTGTCACCAGTTGGGACAGCAATTTTGCCAAAGGTACTGATCCCAAGTTGTCTGCGCCGCAGTGCGTACACTGTCGAAATCATAGCCAGAATTTTCCGTCCTCAGATTCTGAGCGGCATTTGCCACGCTGACAAAGGAAATACCGACCCGCATATGCACTTGGTCGCTATCACCCTGGGCACAGCTTAAGAGATAGCTCCGCTTGGAGGTTTCTTGCAGCGTAAATAGGTGGTCGAATTCGGCGACGAAGTAGAGCGTGTATTTGTTGTTGGTATTGCAGAAGTTGCCGCTTGCTACGAATCCAGAAATACTGCTGGGTCCGGTCATTTGCACGGAGGCGTCACGGACCCCGGCGGCAGAATTCCAAGGCTCAAGGACTAGGTTACGGGCGATTTCATGTTTGGGATACGTGAAGCGTGCGAGACACTGCGGGTCGTGGCAGTGAGTTCCGTATGTACCCCATTATCCAAGAGAACGCCGTAATAGCCGGCTTCAGCTCGTTCCGTCGCATGGGAGAATCCAATTTTAGTCTGCACATTGCCGGAGCCCACAGTGGGCATCATGGGTAGATCACCAAAATTGCGGCAACCCGCACCACTGAAATGAGTCAGACTGAATCCTGTAATCTCGCTATCTTTGTAGCCGTAGCCGGACGGTTCTCCGTTAGGCGTGTCGGGACTGAATTGCACCATACCAAAAGGTACCGTGGCGCCTGGGAATACACTACCGCCGGTACCACCTGGCACTGGATTGGGCGCGTTACTCGGCCCTGTGCCTATCAACGGATCGACATACTGATGAAAGTTTTCCGGCGTTGATGCAGCATCCGAAGCACTGCCAATGCTTCCAAGGGATAGGGTCAAGGCTAGGCCGACACTACTTCTGAATCCTGTCAGTCTTGGGGGTGTTAAGACCATGTGTAAGCATCCTCATCACTAGCAGAGCCGCTGATTCATGCTACCAAAAACCGTATACAATACTTTCGATGCTCGGTAACTAATGAATGCAAACTTGCGCCATAGGACTCCATCGTGAACTCTAAAGACCCACGCAGCACCGAGTTAAGCCCAGCGGTGCTCGACCTAAGCGGATTCATTGGCCTCACCGAAAGCGAGGCCAATCAGCGACTCCTGCAAGAAGGCGCCAATGAATTACCCTCGCAGGATCAGCGGACGGTGCTGCGTATATGTTTGGATGTGGCGCGCGAGCCAATGTTTCTCATGTTGGTGAGTGCTGGGATTCTCTATCTCCTCATGGGTGAGCCCACTGACGCATTAATGTTGCTCGGCTTCGTCATCGTCGTGATGTTGATCACCATTGTTCAGGAGCGACGCACTGAGAACGCCCTCGAAGCGCTGCGCGACATGGCAAGTCCACGTGCACTAGTAATCCGGGGCGGCAATGAGCGCCGTATTGCTGGTCGCGAAGTAGCCCGTGGGGATATCGTAATCCTCAGAGAAGGTGACCGTGTCCCTGCAGACGGTATTTTGCGTCGCAGCATCAGTCTATCTGTAGATGAGTCACTACTAACCGGAGAATCGGTACCTGTGCGCAAACGCGCGTCGCCGATAAATTCTGCGATGACACTCCCGGGTGGGGACGACTTACCCTCAGTTTACTCGGGTACACTTATCACTGCCGGCCAGGGGATTTGTGAAGTGATGGCTACGGGCCAGCACTCGCAATTAGGAAAGATTGGCAAATCGCTACAACAGTTGGAGCCAGAGGATACGCCGCTGCAGAAGGAGACAGGTCGTCTCGTTAGGTTTTTCGCCGTTGCCGGCTTATGTGCATGTTCGGTGGTTGTGGTGACCTATGCGCTGACTAGGGGCGCCACCTGGCAGTCTTGGAAGGAAGGACTGCTCGCAGGTATCGCTATGGCCATGGCGATTTTGCCGGAAGAGTTTCCAGTGGTTTTGACCGTCTTTCTCGCCTTAGGGGCCTGGCGGATCTCGCGCAGCGGCGTCTTAACGCGTCGGATGCCCGCCGTTGAAACATTGGGGGCAGCAACTGTACTCTGTGTCGATAAGACCGGTACATTAACGCTAAACAACATGACGTTGCGACGCCTCTGGACGCAGGAGTTAGATTGCGACCTCACCTCTATGATTGGGGAATTACCGGAGCCCGTTCATAACTTGCTCGAATACGCAATTTTGGCTAGTCAGCGCGATCCCTTCGATCCCATGGAAAGAGCGCTCGTTGTTGCTGGAGACCACCACCTTAAAGATACGGAGCATCTGCACCCAGACTGGGCTCTCAAGCGCGAGTATGAACTGACCCCAGCCATGCTAGCTATGAGTCATATTTGGCTGAGTGGTGACGATGACATTGCCATAGTCGCTAGTAAGGGAGCTCCCGAGGCTATCGCTGATTTATGCCATCTGCCAGAGCCAGCTAGGCTGCGACTACAGCGCGATGTCGAGCGGCTCGCCGCTTCGGGTTTACGCGTCTTGGCAGTCGCACAGGGCACTGCTCATAAAGCCGCGTTAACCGATGAGCAACATGATCTCAAACTGGATCTTGTTGGTCTCCTGGGCTTCGAGGATCCCTTGCGCCCCGAAGTACCGCAGGCTGTAGCAGAGTGCCAAGGTGCTGGTATTCGCGTTGTCATGATCACTGGTGATTACCCGACCACAGCGCAGAGTATTGCAAGGGAAGCTGGAATTTTGCGCAGCGCTCACGTCATGACCGGGACGCAGCTTGATCAGATGTCTGATGCCGAACTCGCGCAGCGGATAACTGACATCGATGTTTTTGCGCGCGTTGTTCCAGAACAGAAATTGCGTTTAGTGACTGCGCTCAAGGCTAATGGAGAGGTTGTCGCTATGACTGGCGACGGTGTCAACGACGCTCCCGCGTTAAAGGCGGCCCATATCGGTGTGGCGATGGGAGGTCGTGGCACTGATGTGGCGCGAGAGGCTGCTGCCTTGGTGTTGGTTCACGATGATTTTTCGTCTATCGTCGCCGCTGTCCGCCTCGGACGACGCATCTATGACAATATCAAGAAGGCGATGATTTTCGTCATAGCCGTTCATATCCCAATTATCGGTTTATCAATGCTACCGGTATTTTTTGCCGCGTGGCCGTTGATTTTGCTACCGGTCCATATTGTGTTCCTTGAACTCATCATCGATCCATCCTGCTCACTTATTTTTGAGGCTGAAGAGAGCGAGGGTGATTTGATGCGACGACCACCGCGGCGACCAACCGATCGCCTCTTTTCAAGACGCACGCTGATCGCAGCTGTGGGCCAGGGTTTTGCCATCCTAGCCATGTGTCTAGCTGTGTTTTTCTACACACGCCAACACCACAGTCCCGATGCCGCGCGCGCTTTGACATTTGTGACCCTAGTGGCTGGCTTTCTCACCACCATCACTGCCAACCGCTCCTGGTCTAGGTCGCTCGTCGCCACCGTTATGGCCCCCAATGCAGCCTTTCGCTGGGTCATCGGGGGTACAGGATTGCTCATGACGGGTATGCTCATGCTCCCGGTCGCGCGCCAGATTCTCCACTTTGAGGCGGTTTATATACCTGATATTATTGCATGTTTGGCGGTGGGTGGCGGCGGCGTCCTCGTGGCGGCCTTGGGCTTTCGACGGGTACTCCGCCCAAGGGCCTAGCGCCTCAGCGTAGGCAGACGCGGTCGTGTCATCGCCCGACCTGACATACCGTCCAGACTGGTCAGGGCCGACTTGAGCCCATGGCAAAGGCTGATAGCCAGGGCATCGGTAGCATCGTGAGGCAGACTGCCGCGGTTAAAGCCGAGCAGGGCATGGAGAGCAAGAGCGATCGCCTCTTTATCCGCGCGGCCGTTACCGGCAATCGTCTTCTTAACATCGGCGGGGGTGAGCTCAGCCACAGGAACCTCGCTGCGCGCACAGGCTGCAATATAAGCACCGCGGAGTTCGCCGAGCTTGAGTGCTGAGTTGACATTTTTGTCGAAAAAAGCCTTCTCAATCACACAAACATCGGGGCGATGCTCCATCAGGAGTTCACACAGGGCAATGTGCAAAAGCCCTATCCGCTGCGCATAAGGTAGAGCCGCATCAGCACGTAGCACCCCAGCCTCAACCACGGAAAAGTCCCGCGGCACAAGCGGCAGCGGCTTCTTGGACCGAAGCAGAGCAAAGCCTGTCGTCCGCGAGCCGGGATCGATGCCGAGGATGAGGCGCATAGGCTTGGTCACCTAAAACTAACGGTGGTGGATACGTCTTTGTTATTGAAACACATTTGGTAGTATACAGTCACATATATTGAGATGCTTGGAGGGCTTCATGCAACCGTTTGGCCGCTATCCACTCCGTCGCCCACGCCGGTTACGCCTTGACGATTTTACCCGCCGCCTCACGCGGGAGACGCACCTTAGCACGGACGATCTGATCTATCCTGTATTTATTGTCGATCGGGCCAAGGGTGATGAGGCGGTTGCGTCTCTGCCAGGGATCAGCAGGCTCGGCTTTGAGAGCCTCTTTCATACTGCCGAGCACTGTCAGCGCCTGGGTATTCCCGCGATTGCATTGTTCCCGGTGATCGACACCACACTCAAGAACACGACGGCCGCCGAGGCTTACAATCCTAACGGCCTGGTGCCTCGTGCCGTTCGTGAGTTAAAGACGCGGTTCCCGTCGCTAGGCGTGATCACCGACGTAGCGCTCGACCCTTACACGAGTCACGGTCAAGACGGCTTACTGGACGACAGTGGTTATGTGACCAACGATGCCACCGTCGAGGTCCTCTCGCGGCAGGCTGTTTGTCACGCCGAGGCTGGAGCCGATATTGTTGCCCCGAGCGATATGATGGACGGGCGTATCGGCGCGATTAGACAGGCTCTCGATGAAGGCCAGTACATTCACACACGGATCCTCGCCTACTCCGCTAAATACGCGTCGAGCTTTTACGGTCCATTTCGCGACGCAGTAGGATCCAAGGGTAATTTAGGTGGTGGGCATAAGCACACGTATCAAATGGACATCTGTAACAGCGACGAGGCCCTGCAAGAGATCGCTCTCGATCTCAGCGAAGGTGCTGATATGGTCATGATCAAACCGGGAATGCCCTACCTCGACATCGTACGCCGGACCAAGGAGACATTCAAAGTCCCGACCTTTGTTTACCAGGTCAGTGGCGAGTACGCGATGATCAAGGCTGCTGCGGCTAACGGTTGGCTCGACGAGCAAGCGGTCGCCATGGAGTCTTTGACCTGCATCAAACGTGCGGGCGCCAACGGCATTCTCACGTATTTTGCTATGGCTGCGGCCGAGTGGCTCAAAGCAGCTCAAGCCGGATGACTAGTCTCAACCCAATAGCGCTAGATGCTGATGGTCCTAAAAAACCATCGTTGGACGAGTTCGTCGCCTTCTTGCGACGCATCAGCAGTCTCCTCATACAAAGTGGGTGTTCGTCGAACCGCGTTGAACTACTAGCACAACTACTCGGCGAATCGTGCGGCTTCGAGGTCGAAACCGTGGCCGTACCTACTGCCGTTTGGATCACCGTGAGGCATGAGGGCCGCACCTTGCAGGACCTCACGCGCGTTCGTAAATGGTCGATCGATCTTGATCGGCTTGCTAGGCTGAACGAGCTGGTTGAATCCATACACGAGCGGCAGCTTAGTATCGCCGATGCTAACACTAGGCTAAAAGCTGAAGACCACGCCGCTCCACCTTACGGCAAGGGTTTGACACTGCTGGCCGGCGCTATCTCTAGCCCTGTTCTGATCATGAGCTACGGTGGATCACCGATTGAAATTGCCCTAGGCGCTCCTATCGGAGTAATGATTCAGTATATAAACAAATATACTTTTTCGTCCGACACACGCCGCTATTTGGTGGATTTCATATCCGCAGTGGTCGTGGCGACTTATGCCTATACATGCCGTGCACTCATCCCAGATATCGATGCGCCACTACTCATTATTGGCGGTATTGTGGTTGTCGTTCCTGGGCTGACACTCGTCAACGCTGTGCATGAAGTCGCTCAGAAAAATCTAGTCTCGGGCGCAGCCAAGCTGCTGGAGGCCCTAGTGATCACTGCCAGTCTGGGTTTCGGCGTTGCCTTTGTCTTGGCTGTGCTACAAATCCTAGTTAGCCGAGGATACTAACGTGGAACACACTGGCACGATGATCTTAGCGGCTATACTTGGTGCGGCGGCATTTGCTATCGCCTTTAGGACACCGCGCCGCTATTTTGGGCTAACCGTACTGATTGGCGCTTGCCCATTTATCCTGCTAAAGCTGATGCCGCACGACTGGAACGTAGGCTTTGGCTCGTTCCTCGCCGCTCTGAGTGCTGGTTGCTTAAGTCATCTAGCAGCACGGTTTACTAAAGCTCCGGCGCAGTGCTTTCTCATACCAGGGGTCATTTTGCTGGTACCAGGCACCTATATTTACCGCGCGTTCAATGCCGCTTTAGGCCGCCGCTTCGACGATGCGCTGACCATTGGGCTCAGCGCCATTGCCATCACGGTCGGCGTCAGTTTTGGCGTACTGTTGGCTAACTGGGTTGTGCCGTCACGTAAGACGTTGTGATCTCTCATATGGATTACGGAGTCGCACAAACATTTGCTTCGGGATATTGGCGACAGACTAGGTTTTTTAACTCTTTGATCGTAGCCTCGTTGCTTACCGCACGTGCATTAGCTGAGACCGCGTCGTCTTGCGCTTTTTTAAGTGAGGCCTTGAGTGCAGTGACTTGCGACTCTTTCTCTGCATGCTCTTCCTTGATCGCCTCAATCAGTACAGCGACGAGGTTAGAGTACGACACCGCTTTCATGCCCTCTTTATCCTCCGCAACTACCTCGGGGATCACCTTCTCCACTTCCTGCGCAATAAGACCTAGTTGAAGGGCATCACCCTTGGCCGGATCCTTCCAGTAATAATTCACGCCACGCAGGGAAAGCACATCATTAAGAGCATGAGGTGTCGTGATGATATCTCGTTTTAATCGCTCGTCCGAGCCTTGGCCATACGAATTGGACGTCCAAGTATATCCCCAAGCTGTCACATACATGACGTTGGTGGAAAGACCGTGCCTAAGGACCAGGGGATAGTAGCCAGTATCGCCGGTATTAGCTGAGGTGTAGTAAATGCCGTAAGCACCATTGCTGGCACCACCGAATTCCTGGTGTACATGTAGCTTTGTACTTGGAGCGGTTGTGCCAATACCGACGTTGCTGATTTTTGCAGTCCTTGATAGAGTCTGTCATGTTATCGGTTTCGATTAGTATGGGGTAAATCAATTTATGGCATCCCTACAATCAGTACAAATTATCGTTGCTCAAATCGTGTCCCTCGTTAATCCAACGCGAATTATTTTGTTTGGCTCGTCGGCGCGTGGCACGACTGGTCCAGATAGCGATCTAGACATTTTGGTTGTGATGCCGGACGGCACACATCGGAGAAAGACCGCCCAATTGCTCTACAAATCCGTGCGACGCAATGGAATACCTTTAGACTTTGTCGTTGCGACTGAGGATGACTTAATCCGTCATAAAGATGATTTTTGGACAGTTATTTGTCCCGCGTTGCAAGAGGGTAAAGTGCTTTATGCCGCCTAATCAACGCTCAATTATCGCCGCTAAACAATGGTTAAGTCGAGCTCGCGGCAGCTATGCACGTGCGTGTCAGTCGAAACCAGCAGAGGGCTTTTGGGAGGATTTGTGCTTTGATGCTCAGCAAGCGGCTGAAAAATCAATCAAAGCTGTGATGATATTACTAGGTCTTAAATTTCCCTACACTCACGATATTGGTAAGCTTTTCGAACAACTTACCGTAGCCGGTGTCACTATCTCGCCTGATATCGAATCTGCAGCCGCTCTCACTGAGTATGCGGTAGAAACACGTTACCCAGGTTGGGGTGAGCCAGTTACCGAAGATGAGTATAAGGAGGCCCTAACTTTAGCTTGTGCGGTTCTTGATTGGGCAACTAAACAAATCACATCAACAGAACCGCCACTGGTTGGGACCTAGTTCCACTGCACTTCCATTGAGTCACCGACGCGACACCAAAGAAGCTAATCAGTGGTACCTGTGCCTTTAGTTGGTGCTGTGGTCGCAGGAACTCCGGTCAATGCTTCAGCGTTTTTCCATTTAGTGTTCAATGTTGTTCAGAGGGCTGAAGCAGGCCTAGGTGGCAGACGCGATAAAAGATCAGAAACTGCAGCAGTATATCTGAACGTTCGGTCCGGTCCCGTTGCAATTATTTGCCGCCCCCATCATCGTACCAGCTTGGTAATATCAGGCTGCGCAAGTCGGGCTACATGCCCACCCCGACCAGCTACAACGTGAGCCCGTGATACTAACGTGAGAGGTGCGGATGGTGCCATTTACATCCAGCGCTTGGGTCGGCGCCGTTGTCCCAATCCCAACATTGCCATTTGCATTTATCCGGAGGCTTTCAGACCAAGTTGCAGATGCATTCCTACGTGCGATCGCAAATGAGGATCCGGTATCTGACAAAGCCTGCATCTTTATACCATAACCGTTGGTAGCAATAGGAAGCTCGATACCCCCTACAGATTCAAGGCTAGTTTGGGTTGTTCCAGTCACTTTAATTGTGCCAGTATTTGTTGCAGGTGTTATTTCAGTCAATGATCCTGCTTGGAGCAGTGCAGCTGGCGCCGTCGTCCCAATGCCGACGTTGCCACTCACTGCGAGGCCATTAGCTGGACCTGCGGTCGCGGCTGAATAGCCAATTGCAGCATTACCGTTCACCTGAAGTTTGGATCCAGGCGACGTTGTTGCGATCCCGACGTTGCCGGCATTCAGGGACAACGGAGTACCAACCCAATTCGTAAAGTCGAGACGGTTGTTACCGGAATTGATGATGCGGGTGTTGTAATCTTGTGCTGAACCAGTGCCGTAATGAAAATCAATGTACGGAACAGTCGATGTGCCGCTGCTGTTACCAAGTTCGATACCCGCATTGTAAGCGGTCAAATAGGGGCCGACAGACAGCGAGTCTCCAGAGATGTTGCCAACAACCTGTAGTTTGTCGTTTGGAGACGTCGTCCCAATCCCTACGCTCCCAGATGTCGTAATGTTACCAGAGGTAGTCATCGCGGTACTTCCACCGATTGTTCCCGAGGTAATTGCTGCCCCCGATACTTTACCTGCTGTGCTGATAGTCGCTAGCTTGCTATCAACTATTGCTGCTGAGGCTGAAATATCTGCATCACTGATACTGCCATCGCTAATCTCCGAGCTACCGACTGCAGAAAGTGTGGCTAAATTACCAAGACCAAGACTCGTACGACCAGTCGCTGCAACGAGTCCTGTTGCGCCACCACCCCACTTGAGTCGGTCCGTGTAGGCACTGTCCCAATTGGCAGAGTTATCGGCAACTGTGGTCCACGTGTCGTTGGCAGTGCGTTTTGCTAAACCTGTGGTTGTGAGTGCCTCGACGGCACTGAGGTCGTTAGCAAGGGCAAGCGTCATGTTGCCGCTGGCGGTGATAGGACTACCACTGACAGTGATACCTGCTCCAGGAGCTGTGATGCCTACACTCGTGACCGTGCCGCCTCCATCGGAGGCCCAGCCTAGATTACCGATGCCATCGGTTTTTAGCACTTGGCCTGCCGTGCCGTCGGTAGCAGGAAGTACCCACACTTTATTAGTACCAATCACATCGGGTGCCTTGAACCCGACGTAATTAGTGCCATTAGCCGCGAGTTCGTCGAACCGAACTTCTCCGGTGTTTCCTGTGGCCGCTCCGAAGGGTTTAGCCTCGTAACCGGCTTGTGCGCTTGATGTGATGCTGGTGAAGGCACCGGTATTGGGTGTGGCCGACCCTATGGTGCCAGGAGTCGCCCAGTTGGTGGCCGGAAGAGCCGCACTCTGCCAAGTGGTCCCGTTTGAGGTGAGGACACTACCGCTGGCGCCAGGAGCTACGGACTGCACCGGGCCGGTGCCGTTTGCCCAGGATGACGCTGTTGGTAGCAAGTGAGGTGACACCAGTGCCTCCGTTGAGGACATTAAGCGTTCCAGATGCGATCAGATCAGCACTGTGGGGCGGGAGATCGATGGCACTGAGAGTTGTACCGCTAATCACGCGGCCCAGAGCATCGGTCGTTACCTTAGCATAGCTACCTGCGCTACCAACGCTTGCAAGGCTGACCGTGGCCGCGCCACTGACTGTTGATACTGCGATGCCGGTGCCCTGCACGACTTCGGCTACCTTGTTTTTAAAACTCGCGTAGTCCGCGTTTGATAGTAATCCCGCCGTGACGCTTGCCACGGATGCCAGCGGGATATTAAGCGTATGGGTGTTGCCGGATGAAGACCAATCGGGGGCGTTACCTGATGTGCCGGGGGTAGCGAATGTTTGGGTGTTACCGGACTGACCGTTGAGACTAGTAAGTCCAGAGCCAGCTACACCGAGTGCCAGTGCGTTAGACCCGTCCCAGTACTTAATCTGATTCGTATTTGAGTTGAACCAGGTTTTGCCTTTGTCGCCTGATACCATACCCGTGGGGTCAGTGGCATAGGAGCCAAGGGTCAAAGTGCCGGTCAGCGTATCGCCGGCCTTGTTGAGTGGCGTGTAACCAAGCGCATTTTGCTTCGCGTTAAACGCATTCCAATCCGTGGACGAAAGATAACCACTTGCTGCACTGCCAGCCTGGGTGATACCAATGGCTCCACTCAGCACACCGTAGGTAATGGGTCCCGTTGCACTCAGGGCGCTTCGTGCGCGTGCGTCATTGTAGTAGAGGCTCGTGCCACTCTCAGTGACTGAGGACGTATTAAGTTCCTGCCACGACTTGTCACCGCGGTAGTACTGCGTGCTGGTGCCCGCAGAGATGGTGTTTTCTTTACCCGCTAGTGAAGTGCTCAGGCCTGAGATTTTATTTTGAGCAATCGCAGCGTTTGCCGCAATATCGCTATCCACGATCGCCGCAGCACTCACCGCTCCCGTCAAACGCCCCTGGGCATCGACGGTGATATTGGCCCTAGTGTAGCTCCCAGCGACGACGGCTGTGTTATTTAAGCTTACGGTAGCAGTGCCACTGGCTGAGGACACTGCGATGCCAGTGCCCGGCGCCACGTCACTCACCTTGTTTTTAAAACTCGTATAGTCTGCGTTTGATAGTAAACCCGCCGTGACACTTGCCGAGGATGCCAGCGGGATATTGAGCGTATGGGTGTTGCCAGCTGAGGACCAATCGGGAGCATTCCCAGTCACACCTGGCGTCGCAAATGTTTGGGTATTCCCGGACTGACCGTTGAGGCTAGTTAGCCCTGATCCAGCAATACCAAGTGCTATTGCAGTTGAGCCATCCCAGTACTTGATCTGATTCGTATTTGAGTTAAACCAGGTTTTGCCTTTATCTGCTACCTGAAGACCTGAGGGATCGGAGGTAAAAGTTTCAAGCGTCAATGCGCCAGTCAGCGTATCACCGGACTTATTGAGTGGCGTAAATCCAAGCGCCTGGGTGATATCCTCCGCGGCTATGGTCCCGACCGAAACTACACCACCTGCGCTCGTCTGTTTAAGATACTGCCGCGCTCCACCTGTACTGGTTAGATCGGTTCCGGTACCACCCAGTGCTACTGGCAAAGTTCCAGAGGTGATTTTCCCCGTGCTTAGTGGCGGAATATCCGCTGGCTCTAACGTCGCCCCAGAAGTTACACGCCCCTTTACATCGTAAGTCACTTTGGTTGATGTCCCCTGGATCGCCACGCTAGCCAGAGTCGCCGTTGCTGATCCCGCGTTAAAACTAGAGGTCGTCACATCACCAGTCAGTGCTATCAAGTAATTGCCGGGTGGTTGCTTAAGACTGAAGCTCGTCCAGTCTCCCGCGCTAAGGTAACCAGTTGTGGAACTATTTGCTTGAGGCACGGTCGCACTGGTCCAGGTCGTGCCATTGGATGTTAGAACGTTGCCGCTTGTGCCTGGAGCTACAGATTGCACCGGATTAGTGCCACTACCGAGTACCACGCTATTAGCCACGATTGATGATGCGCCCGTACCACCTTTAGCCACCGGCAAGACTCCTGCCACATCACTCGCAAGATCGATCGATGCACCGCTGGTCGCACTTGTGATGCGTCCTGTACTATCGACCACCACTTGAGCACGGGCGTAAGTTCCGGCTGTCACGCCGGTTGGAGCGAGACCGATCGTGCCGCTAGTCGTGATGGTCCCGCCAGTTAACCCCACACCTGCAGTGATGGAAGTACTCGTCACAGAGCCACCCTGATTTATAGTCTGCGGCACCCACTGACTCCCGTCATAGGTCAGTACCTGGCCAGATGACGGTACCTGCTGGGACACGGGTTGATTTTGCAGAGTGCTCACAGCCAACGATTCCCAGGCAAACTTACCAGCGTTGTCAACGCTGAGTACTTTGTCTATAGAAGGACGCGCCGGAATGACCACCTTGAGTTTGCCGTCGCTATCAAAGGCCACCGTCTTCATATCGACTGGTACACGCAGCGCTAGTGGCACATAGATAAATTCTTGCCGTGGATAAGCAAAATCTTTAGCTGTCACCTCGATAAAGACGGTCTTTGTGCCGTCACCAAAGATAGCGGCGATGTCGTCACTTCCTGTCGGTATTTGAATCTGAAATACGCCTTGATTCAAAGAGACGGCATTAAATGGAAACGCACTCGCTAGCAGATTACCACCGTTCACGGCATCCCAAAACTTCACCTGCATATCGACAGACCCTTGCATGGGCTCACCACCAGGAAGTGTCAATCGCCCCGAGTAGCTGAGGGGATAAATGGTAGCTTCCGCTCGCGCGACAGCCGAACTAAACACGACAAGTACAACCATCACCAGTGCTGACACCAGCAATGAGACAATGCGCATTTGTTTAGTTTCCACTGTCGCCATCGGCGCCTCGGTTAAGGGCCTGGAATCATTTACCGGGAGGTCCCGTTCTTATGTAAAGTGGATCGGCAGGGCGGAGCAAAACTTTAGGCTGATCCTTAAGCAGCCAAATTTACTGAAATAATTTCAGATAATTCTAGCGCTTTCGCTGCACAGTAGAGCTGAGATTTTGGGAGGTTAGGACTGGAAGCATCGATCGGGCAAAATAAGCTTGTATGACTAGGGTCCCTGGATCAAGCGTTGTACAGCATATAGAGGGATGTTAATGCCGTGCCTCAAGCTATGAAAGTTATCGATTGAGACCTGACGATACTCTTTGATGTTAGGTTTTTCACTTAAGAGTATTTGCACGCTCTTGCCTCGACGTCTGCTACCACTTTTAACTTCAATCGGTAGAATTTGGTCGCGTTTGGTACAGATATAGTCAACCTCGGCCAAACTTGTGGACTTCTCTCTAACCCAGTAGAAAAGCTCGCCTCGAATCTGTGCCGGGCCTGCTGCCAGGATCTCCTGGCCGACAAAACTCTCGACGATCGCTCCACGATTTGCAAACTGGGTCGCTGAATCCAAGATCCACGCACCTTGTTGTAAACCTAGAAGTGACTGCGCTAGTGCTACGTCGAGAAAGATCACCTTATAAACGTCGGTTTTTGTCTCTGCACCTAAAGGGATACCGTTAGCGCTGGTATGGTGCACTAAGTGTACAACTCCTGCCTTTGATAAAAGTTGCAAAGCGGCCTTGAGATCGCGAGCTTTAATGCTGGGATCGATATGAGAATAGACAAACTTTCGTCCAAGTAGACGGGGGATGGATTGGAACACGGTTTCGACATATTTGACTTGTGCACGACGGGCATATTTCGGGAAGTCTTGTCTGTAATTTTCAACTAACGTGCTATGCACGCGTGCAACACTCACAAGGTCTTGGGTCTCTGACCAGACTCGCGTGGCTTCTGGCATACCTCCTATGGCAAAGTATTCTGATAAGAACGTCAAAAACTGTTTATGGGCAAATTCGCTGATTGGATCGTTGCCGCCATGATCATCTAGCAGACTGCATAATTCTTTCTGACCGCGGGCCTCCAAAAACTCGGCGAAATTCATCGGATACAAATACAAGGATTCGACTCGTCCGACCGGAATGCCAACTTCCTCTATCGCAAATTCCATAAGCGACCCGGCTGCAATCACGTGTAGCTCGGGCATCTTCTCGTAGAAATAACGTAGCGCCGTCAGCGACTGCGGCACGAGTTGGATCTCGTCGAAAAAGAGGAGCGTCTCACCTGGGTGAATCTCCTGCTGTGTCGCAATTTTAATGTCGCGCACCAGCCGCTGTGGCTCAAGGCTTCCGGCGAATAACGACGCCAGATCGGGGCGCATTTCAAAATTGATCTCGACGACGTTGCGGAAGTGCTCTAACCCAAAAGCCCGGACCAGGTAACTTTTGCCCACCTGCCTCGCGCCGCGCACCAGCAAGGGTTTGCGGGTGGCCCGGTTCTTCCACTCGATTAAATCCTGTAAGCGATGACGTCTCATTGACGATCTCTTAAGTAATTAGAACTATTGGACAAATATTTTTTGTCCCAAATACAGCCATTTAAATTATATTTTATGGCCTTAAATTAGTCTAATTGATATATTTTTTTGGTCATAAAATAGGGTTAAGCGAGGATCAGGGATGCGCCACGAATCGGCCTGTCAGTGGTTTCGGTGGGTTCCTAAAGGTGCCTGACCGCTTGATACCAGATTTTTTCTGTAGGGCGCATGTGGCAGCAAGGTAGGCTCCCCGTTCCTGCTACTCAGCTCCCAACTGGTACGATTATCGTTGAGCAAAATAACGCAGCAAGCTCAGGGGCCGTCGCCATCTATGCACGAGTAAGTTCTCATGATCGGAAGACTGATATTGAGCGTCAAGTCGGTCGCTTGACTAGTTATGCCGTCGGCAGGCAATTGCCGGTTAGCGCTGTCATCACGGAAGTAGCCTCAGGTTTAAATGGTAGGCGGCCCCGACTGCTCAAATTGCTAGCTGATCCATCCATCAAGTTTATTATCGTTGAGCATCGCGAGCGACTTGTCAGCTTCGGCTTTGAGTATATTGAGATGTCACTGGCATCTGCGGGACGAAAGCTTATAGTGGTCGATGAACAAGAAATCGACGACGATTTAGTTCCCGATTTATCGAGGGATATGATCGATATTCTAACAAGTTTTTGTGCGCGATTATACGGGCGTCGCGGTGCTAAACGTCGTGCTCATAAAGCGTTCACAGCCGCAGCGGATCCAGGTCCTTGATTATTGCTCATAAGACAGCTCTGAATCTCAACGTCCAGCAACGCATCTACTGCGCCCGCAGTGCTGGTGCTGTTAGGTTCGCACCAAACTAGACATTACTGGGCGTTGCATGAGTGGAAGCAAAGTTATGAGGCCGGTGAAAAACTGAGCGAAGCCGGACTCCGCAAAAGGCTCAATGCGGTTAAGCGGGAGCAATTCCCGTGGATGTTAGACGTCACCAAGGTGGCGCCGCAGCAAGCCATTAAAAATCTAGGGACAGCATTTAACCGGTTTTTTACCGGTAAATCAAAATATCCGCAGCCCAAGCGCAAAGGCCAGCACGATAGCTTTCGCGCGGATAATGGCCCGGGTAACTTCAGTCTTAATTGTGGATAAGAACAGCTAAACCACAGAGACTAGAGTTGCTGCAACGCCCGATAATCCGTGTTCCAGCTGCAATGCTGGGGTGTATATGGACTATTTGATCCACACCGCCGTCTGTTGGAAGTAGGTGCGACCGCCTCCGGCGGCATAGGTGACCACCCCGGTGCCGCAGGTGCCAGACCAGCCGTTGATTCCGAAGCCCCAGGAAGTATCGTTCGTGATGCAGTCCGCTTTGATGTTGCCGCGGAAAATAAACCGCGCCTGAGAATTGGAATTAAAGTTAACGCCGCTTGTGTTGCAGATTGGTTCGCCTGTGTCGATCCTAAATAATATGACATCATCGGATTTCTGAAAGATGACGACGGGTTGCGATTAAAAAGGCAACTCAAGGACTGTGACACTAAAGAAATCATCAAAGTTAGTCACGGTATTATTCCAAGCGCTTAGAGTTATGGTGTGTGACCCTGCGGAAATTCCAGTGACTAATATCGCATTTGCTGCAAAAGCCTTGTGGCTACTTGTCTCGTTTGTAAAGGATTTAGCGTAGCCCTTCACCACGTTATCGATTGCTACGGACATTCCGATTTGTTGGAGCGTTACGGCATAACCGGCACCCGAGGCAAAAATCATAAGTGTGCCACCACCGGTAGTGAACGATGCACTTGTCAGGGGCAAGGCACCAGGAGTTGAGTTCATCAACTGGGTGGCTTTCCACATTGGACTTTTGATGGAACCGTTTACGTCAAGGTTAGCCCCTGGGTCAGTCGTCCCAATCCCGACGTTTCCCACTGGATTTATCGACATGCGTGAAATACTGCTGGTGTAAAAATCGAGGCCGTACTGGTTGCCGCCAGCGCTACGCTTGGAGCCAACGCCCTCGCCTGAACCAGAGCCGCCGAATTTGAGAGAATTAGCGATTGAGCCGATGTTAGCGCCACCGCCATCCACAGTGACCGTGCCGTTGACTTGCAGTGTGCTGCCAGGCGCCGTGGTACCAATACCGACATTGCCTGCACTCACGGAAAGAGGACTGTTTCCAAGACCCGTGGTACTGTTCCAAAGGGGCACGTAGTTTGGGGTTCCGCTACCACTGCTAGCGATCGTTGACGATGAAATTTCGGCGGCCGTAAGAGACGACCGAGTGCGTTGGGACCACCCAGCACCTGAGGCGTCTGCTCCTAGCGCGTTCACAACTAAACTCACGCTCTGAAACGATGCAACTTGAATCTTGTACGTGACAGTGCTGGTTGTTCCAGGAGTATCCACAAAGACCACTGTTGTGCTCTTATTATTATTTGAGTCCGTGCCACTGTTTAAATTTGCGCCGGAAACTGCGTTGTATCCGGAAACTGTCGGAGGTACGGCGATAGCAGTGGATCCCCTCAATAGACGAAACGCCGCTGATCCGGCGCCATTCAACCCAGCCACGACGTTGGCAAACAAAAGTATCTTACTGTCTGTACGCGAAGGCGTGATCGTCACACTGAAGCCGGTGACATCGACCCAGCTTGACGATGTTGTGGTGAATGTGGAAGTAAATTCAGTTGATGCAATATTTTGTGAACCGCCGGTCGCAGAGGTGCTTTGGACACTACCGTCGGGAAACTTTATCCCTCCCGTAGTCGATTCGATGGTTCCATTAACTGTAAGAGTCGAACTTGGGGCGGTGGTCCCAATCCCAACGTTGCTCGCAGCGAGATATAAGTTCTTTATCGCACCAGATCCAGCGGAGTCGTAAGCCCCAATGCGGCCGGCATCCGCTGTTGTATCGTACTGAGCAAAAAGATATTTACTGGACCCAGTCACACCCAAAGTGAGGGCATCTGCACCAGTAGATCCACTTGAATTAAAGATCGTGACTTTTCCCTGCACTTCTAGTCTAGAATTAGGCGCTGTGGTCCCAATCCCCACACTCCCACTGGTCAGCAAGTTCCCAGACGTATTGATCCCAGTTGATCCCCCAATTGTCCCTGAGGTAATCGCTGCCCCCGACACTTTACCGGCAGTCGTGATCGTTGCCAGTTTTGCATCGCCAATACTCGCTGAAGCTGAAAGATCAGCATCGGTAATAGTACCGTCCGTGATCGTGCCCGCTACACCTCCAGACACAGCTGCCGCAGTCGCTAGCACACCCAGACCCAAAGTTATTCTCTGCGCTGTCGCATCGGCATCGTCAAGTAGTGCCTTACCAGCGGCGGTGAGCGTATAGGTCGACCAAGTATCAGTAGCCGTGCGCTCAACGCCACCGGTGGTCGCTATGTTCTCGACCGCTGCGAGGTCGTTAGCCAGCGCTAGGGTCATGTTTCCAGATCCCGTAATCGGACCGCCACTGACCGTCACGCCCGCTGCGGGCGCTGTGATACCCACACTTGTGACCGTACCAGACGTCGGTGATACCCAGCCCAAGTTACCGGCACCATCGGTCTTTAGGACCTGTCCTGCGTTACCATCTACTGCTGGAAGCACCCAAACTTTATTGGCACCAATGGCGTCAGGCGCTTTGAAGCCGACGTAATTGGTGCCACCGGATGTTAGCTCGGTGAAGCGCACCTCACCTGTGTTGCCAGCGTTGGCACCGTACGGTTTGGCCTCGTAACCGGACTGCGCATTACTTGTAACGTTTGTGAATGCACCTGAGTTTGGTGTCGTCGCCCCGATGGCTCCTGGTGCAGCCCAGTTTTCACCGCCAGTGGCGCCCAACGCTATCGCTGCAGAGCCGTCCCAGTACTTAACCTGACTCGTGGTTGAGTTGTACCAAGTCTTGCCTTTATCTCCGGCGCCTAGTCCCGTGGGATCGGTAGCATATACACCGAAGCCTAGAGTTTTCGCGGCCGCCAATTGGATGTTACCGGTGTTCGATATGTCGGATCCACCAGCATCGAGCGCCCCGCTCAGAGTATCGCCCGCCTTATTGAGCGGAGTGTAACCAAGCGCATTTTGCTTAGCATTAAACGCGTTCCAGTCTGTGGACGAAAGATAACCGTTAGCAGCACTGCCAGCCTGGGTGATACCAATGGCTCCACTCATCACACTGTAGGTAACGGGAGCTGTGCCACTCAGGGCACTCCGTGCGCGTGCATCGTTGTAGTAGAGGCTCGTGCCACTCTCAGTGACTGAGGACGTATTAAGTTCCTGCCACGACTTGTCACCGCGGTAGTACTGCGTGCTGGTGCCAGCAGAGACGGTGTTTTCTTTACCCGCTAGTGAAGTGCTCAGGCCTGAGATTTTATTTTGAGCAATCGCAGCGTTTGCCGCAATATCGCTATCCACGATCGCCGCAGCACTCACCGCTCCCGTCAAACGCCCCTGGGCATCGACGGTGATATTGGCCCTAGTGTAGCTCCCAGCGACGACGGCTGTGTTATTTAAGCTTACGGTAGCAGTGCCACTGGCTGAGGACACTGCGATGCCAGTGCCCGGCGCCACGTCACTCACCTTGTTTTTAAAACTCGTATAGTCTGCATTTGACAGTAAACCCGCAGTTACATTGGCTGCTGATGCCAGCGGGATATTAAGCGTATGGGTATTGCCAGCTGAGGACCAATCGGGAGCATTCCCAGTCACACCTGGCGTCGCAAATGTTTGGGTATTGCCGGACTGACCGTTTAGACTACTCAGCCCGGATCCTGCCACACCAAGTGCTAATGCACTAGATCCATCCCAGTATTTAATCTGGTTCGTGTTTGAATTAAACCAAGTTTTACCTTTGTCACCTGATACTAAACCGGTTGGGTCGGTGGGGTAAGTGCCTAGGGTTAAAGTACCGGTCAGCGTATCACCAGCTTTATTGAGTGGTGTATAACCGAGTGCATTTTGCTTCGCGTTAAACGCATTCCAGTCCGTGGACGAAAGATAACCGTCAGCCGCGCTGCCAGCCTGCGTGATACCAATCGCCCCACTCATCACCCCGTAGGTGATAGGCCCCGTGGCACTCAGGGCGCTACGTGTGCGAGCATCATTGTAGTAGAGGCTTGTGCCACTCTCAGTGACTGAGGACGTATTAAGTTCCTGCCACGACTTATCGCCACGGTAGTACTGCGTGCTGGTGCCCGCAGAGACGGTGTTTTCTTTACCCGCTAGTGAAGTGCTGAGACCTGAGATTTTGCCCTGTGCAATCGACGCATTCGTCGCTATATCAGCATCGATGATCGCCGCAGCATTCATCGCTCCCGTCAAACGCCCCTGAGCATCGACAGTGATATTCGCCCTAGAGTAGCTACCTGCGACGACGGCTGTGTTAGTTAAGCCAACGGTAGCCGTGCCACTGGCTGTTGATACGGCGATGCCTGTGCCCTGCGCGACTTCGGCAACCTTGTTTTTAAAATTCGTGTAATCTGCGTTCGATATTAAACCAGCTGTCACATTAGCAGCTGATGCCAGCGGGATACTCAGCGTATGTGTATTACCGGATGAGGACCAATCGGGAGCATTCCCAGTCACAACTGGCGTAGCGAATGTTTGGGTATTCCCGGACTGGCCGTTGAGACTGGTGAGTCCAGAGCCAGCAACACCAAGTGCTACTGCAGCTGACCCGTCCCAATATTTAATCTGGTTCGTAGTTGCATTGAACCAGGTTTTTCCTTTGTCGGAAGCTTGTAGTCCTGTTGGGTCAGTGGAATACGACCCCAGAGTCAAAGCACCAGTCAGCGTATCGCCTGCCTTATTGAGCGGCGTATATCCAAGCGCCTGGGTCACATCCTCCGCGGCTATGGTCCCGACTGAGACTACACCACCTGCGCTCACCTGTTTTAGATACTGCCGCGCTCCACCGGTGCTGCTGAGATCCGCGCCCGTACCCCCCTTGGCCACCGGCAAGACTCCTGCCACATCACTCGCAAGATCAATCGGTGCACCGCTACTGGCACTCGTGATGCGCCCTGTACTATCAACGACCACCAGAGCACGCGCATATGTCCCGGCAGTAACACCAGTGGGAGCTAGGCCAATCGTGCCGCTGGTAGTGATGGTCCCGCCAGTCAACCCCGCTCCTGCAGTGATGGATGTACTCGTGACTGACCCACCGTGATTTACCGTCTGCGGCACCCACTGACTCCCGTCGTAAGTCAGCACCTGACCAGACGACGGTACCTGCTGGGACACCGGTTTATTTTGCAGGGAGTTCACAGCCAACGATTCCCAGGCAAACTTACCGGCGTTGTCAACGCTGAGTACTTTGTCTAGAGAAGGACGGGACGGAATGACCACCTTGAGTTTGCCGTCGCTATCAAAGGCCACCGTCTTCATGTCGACTGGTACACGCAGCGCTAGTGGCACATAGCTAAATTCTTGCCGTGGATAAGTGACACCTTTAGCAGTCACCTCGATAAACACGGTCTTTGTGCCGTCACCAAAGATAGCGGCGATGTCGTCACTTCCTGTCGGTATTTGAATCTGAAATACGCCTTGATTCAAAGTGACGGCATTAAATGGAAACGCGCTCGCCAGCGGATTACCACCGCTCACGGCATCCCAAAACTTCACCTGCATGTCGACAGGCCCTTGCATGGGCTCACCACCAGGAAGTGTCAATCGCCCCGAGTAGCTGAGGGGATAAATGGTGGCTTCCGCTCGCGCGACAGCCGAACTAAATACGACCAGTACAACCATCACCAGTGCTGACACCAGTACTGAGATAATGCGCACTTGTTTAGTTTCCACTCTCGCCATAGGCGCCTCGGTTAAGGGCCTGGAATCATTTGCCGGGAGGTCCGGTTCTTATATAAAGGGGATCGGCAGGGAGGAGCAAAACTTGAGGCTAGACCTTAAGACCCAAACATTAATGGGATATTTTCCAAAGATTTCAGCACCCATGGCAGACAGGAGAGCTGAGATTTTGCCAAGTTAGGGAAATCGCCATGGCGCTAGCACTCTCAATCTAATGTTTCTACCGCCGATACCTATCCCTAAGCAGACACATTTATTGGTACACATTGAGAGGGGGTGACGTTATGGCGACTACATGGCGCGTTGTTTGTGCTAGCGCGGTACTAGTGACGCTAACTGGATGTGGCAACACATCGGGAATCTGGAAGTCGAGGAGCGACAAGGAGACAGCAACGACGGGCGCCGATGGAAGCGCTCTTGCAGTCCATGCAGACTCACCCGCAGGAGTGAATCTTTCTTTGGCAACCATCAGCGCGGCGGCGAGTGATTGGTGTAGCAGTGCAGTGGCCATTGCCAAGGCTCAATCTGCAACCCATCAAAGTCAATGGGATGCTATATGTAGCAGTGACGGTAGCGCTAAAGCTACATTCGCAGATCTTCTCTCTAAACCCTACACAGGCAATGGTAATCCCACTCCGGTGGCACTGGCTCCCATCGTGGGCCGCAATGGCACGGTTAGCTACCTATTCGGCATCGCTATCAAGACGCCTATTAGTGCTAGACACGAATTTGATCAAGTGTTGATTAAACAAGGTGACATCGACAACGAGTCCAATCTGATACGTTTTCAGGGAGCAAATCCAGTCTCCGTCAACATCACACCAGTGACACCGGATACGTCGCCTAAGTGGATCAGGGGGTGGAAGATCGACGAAACCTCGGTACAACGTGTGGTCGTAGTCAATGTCAGGACTTCCTATAGTTTTGTTGCTGATCATTACGATCTTGGCAGCGACCGTTTTCTCTACCTATCCACTATCGACCAAAGCCGTGAAACCATGAAGGATTACCAAATCATGATGGCTGGACTGGACGTTGGAGGATCAGGCTATGTCATTATGATTGGACACATCACTGTCGATGATCACGGTTACTCAAGTATTGCCAAAAATACGCTGCAAGCGCAGGTCCAGAAGTCGATTCAGTTTGTTTATAAAAATGCTGCCGCTACTCACTAACGAGATCGTTCTACACATTGCCCTGCATCATTCTTACGAGGTGATAAATCGTCTTGTTGGCGAAACAGGGCAATCCGAAAGACTCCGCAACTTTGACAACGGCCCCGTTTAGAAACTCAATCTCAGTAGGTCTCCCCTGTCGCCGATCCTGTAACATCGAAGAGATGTGATCGGCGGTTAACGGGATCATCTCGTTAATCATGAGATCAGCAAAAGCACCCGGTGAAGCGACCGGTGGGTGATAACCTAGTGCGTGAATGACGCCATAAATCTCGCCTACTATGAGCCCCATTAAAGCGCGGCCGTCCGTCCCACCTAGGCCGCCATTAGCAACATTGAGCAACGCGGATGGTGCGTTGGTCGTACAATTGTAAAGCATCTTCTTCCAAAGCGCGGAACCGATATCAGGTGCAAATTGGCAGGATATGCCGCCCACGTTGATATGACTAATCAGCTGATCAAGCACGACATGGTTACTGGTAAAACCGATCCGCCCGATGTCGCTTGGGTCTCCAGCTGAGTTAATGTGGACACGAGTCAAGCTAGCGCGTGTGATTCCCAGCTGGACACCGGCATTAGCCATACGCTCAGGGGCTATTTCATGAGCAAAATGCGCATTTATCCCCCAGCCGTTTTGCATAAACACTAGCATAGCCTTCGGATTAGCGCGGGCCAGAGTCAGAATATCGTCTTGCCAAGACGTCAAGTTGGCTACTTTGGTACAGCAGAGGATCATGTCGTACGATTCAGTCAAGGCAGCGGCTAGTCCGTCAGCTACCTTAAATTTGTGGGGATCAATATGGTGACTACCGACGACACCGCCGAAGCCCATACCTTGAGACCGAAGCTCATCAGCGATTGCACCGCGCGCTAACATCGTTACGGCATCGCCGGCCACAACCAGGGCGGTGCCAAAGGTGATACCAACTGCCCCAGCACCGAATACAAGTATGTTCACGAAGATTCACTCCAAGTCAGTTACTGCAAACTTATTGCCCTTGGCACCTCGGTCAACACCAGCTGCCGTAGCTCCGGCGGCAGTGGCTCGCAAAAAGTAGCTAACGGCGCTTTGCCGAAGACGCGGTAACGGACTTTGGCAAAGGCATCATAAATTCCGTCACGCAAAAACCGAGGCACGATCCGCCCAACTAGCAATAGGCGCCACGGCCAACCAAGTTCACCAATCAAGCAAAATACCGCTGCCGACCTGGCCATCAATTGGCCATCTTTAGCTACGACGATGCTCGAGGTAAGATCCAAGTCCAGCTGCTGCTTGATGGCCTGCTCCCAAGACGTCCCGGCCAGTAGGTGTAAAGACACAAAGCGAAATCGCTGCCGCGCCCGGCGCCTCATGAGAAACATGACCGCACGGTGACAGGTCACGCAGTCACCATCAAAAAATACTAAAACGTGTGGCAAAGCTTCGCTCATCGAGGCCCTAGTTCCTGGTAAAGGTTGGGGAGGAAGCTGGCCAGGTGTTGCATCTCCGCAGCACAATGCGTGAGCAAAGCCCGCACCTGAGACTCGGTGATTTTAAACCTCCTGGCAATCATGCTGCCGATTAGAAGTCGAATCCCCCTCCCAGCGGCGACAGGTCCGAGCGTCACATCGCCTAACCAAAAGCGGCTACGCATCACCATCGCACCCGACTCTGTTCTTTGCACGAGATGCACCAGATTGCCAAACGCCAGTGGCCCGCGGGAGTAACCAATCCGCGCGCAGATAGCGGCCTCAATACCGGCGGCTTCCCTCGAAGTCTCAGAGAGGCCAAACGCCTCCGGAGGCGCAAAAGCAATGGCTAGACTTTGCAACTCTGATCCAACGTACTCTTTAACATGGGACACAATCCCTAAGTGTCGCGTCCATGCTCCATTGTAGAGATGAGCAGCTCTGTTAACACGAGTCCTAACTGACAAGTGGTCCTTGGGATGCCAAAGTTTATAGCGCTGCGTCTCTTCGCCATGCCAACCAAACCACCAGAGCAGCATCTTGCCAGTGACCCCAGGCATGGGCGTCTCCACGGCCACGTAGTAACTACCTGACCTAAGCCGGGCATAACCGGTCTCAAAATAACGTTGCTCATCCGGGGCGGCTTGCAACTTAGCAGCATCACTAAACTCTAAAGCACGCTCCGGCGCCTGAAATCCCGCAGCCAATGCTGCAGTGACTTCCGCTCTTTCGGGAGCCATGGTGGGATTCCAATATCGTGCATAGGGCTTGCCTATGAGATCTCGGGGTCCCATACCGCGATACACATCATCAAGTGCTGTTGCCATCAGGCTCTGTCTTTGTTCAAAACGGATGGACGACCACAATTCCAACTACCCGACCGAGGTAGCTCTGCCAAGTCTAAAGGAGACCTCGGGATTATGCTTCTGCAAAAAAGCCTGCAGTGCTATGGTAGGGAGGCACTGACACATATTTTTTCGAGTAAAAGCATGTCTGTTACCACTTTCATTGCCAAACGTTACATGCAGGCGGGACGTGATAACCGTTTCTTCTCCTGGATCTCAGTGCTGACCATAGCCGGAGTGGCCATCGGCGTGGCAGCCATGATTGTGGTTTGGTCGGTCATTAACGGCTTCGAGAGTGAACTAAGGCGGCGTTTTCTTGAGGCCAATGCACACATCATGGCCTACCGCTTTCCTCACGGGATATCCAACGGTGATCATTGGATCGAGGATATCAACAAAGACTTTAAGAATGTGGTGACTGGGGTCTCGCTGTTTGTGCATTACGAGACGATGGCACGCAAAGATTCTATTCTTCACGGTGTCCTTGTCCGTGGCACCGATCCTAAGATGCGCGAGAGCGTCCAGAGTTTGGCACCGATTACAAGACCTAAAGGGGCGATAGACATCCTGCAGCAGGAGATCTCTGACGCAGCCACTGGCAAGGCTCCACCTGAGCTGCCCAGCGTCATCATTGGGTCTGGATTGCTGTCGCTACTCTCGGCCAAGGTCGGTGACACCATCGAGCTAGTTGAGCCGACTAAGGAGAGTTTGGCCGCGATGAAGCCGTTTAAGGTCGTCGGGGTGTACGATTCTGGACTTAAGCACTACGACAATAAGCTAGTGTTGATGAGCCTGCCGACCGCACAACGGTTCTTTAACATGGGCAAGAAGGTGACCGGACTTGAGATCGGCCTCGAAAAGCCGTGGGACAGCCCAAAGATCGCTGAGCAGATGAGTGCCAAGTACACACTGTCCATTAAGGAGTGGCAGTCGTTTAACCGTCCGCTGTTTGAGGCTATGCAGATGGAGCGGGTGGTGATTCTCCTCATTACCGGTTTGATCGCTGGCGTCGCCGGGTTCAACATCTTGACGACAATCTTCGTGGCCGTAAGTCAGAGGCAGCGTGATATTTCAATTCTTAAAGCCCTTGGCGCCACCAATCGCCAAGTGTTGACGCTGTTTATCAAGCAGGGCGTCTACATCGGCATCATTGGTGGCCTCATAGGCATGGTACTGGCCATGGCTATTAGCGCCATCTTGGAGCGCTACCAGTTTGTCGATT
>Ga0194132_10000506_pt1 | contig 79613 bp, 68 predicted proteins | sample TA2KigOf80mmetaG_FD_148612 | JGI IMG/M metagenome (GOLD analysis project Ga0194132, IMG submission 148612) | Freshwater microbial communities from Lake Tanganyika, Tanzania - TA2015054 Kigoma Offshore 80m | ecosystem: Environmental > Aquatic > Freshwater > Lake | place: Tanzania: Lake... | reverse complement strand
CGGCGAGCGCACCCTTCGATCCATTCACCGCCACGATCGCTCCGCACGCCAGGGCACACAGCGCCAGCACCGCTGCCGATCGCAAGGCCAGCGTGCGACGCGCTTGCACGATGAGCACGGCGCACGCCACGCCGACGGCACCCACGAGACCCGCCATGATGTTGGAGAGCCCGAACCAACCGGTCGCCTCACGCTGCATGAGTCGCCGCTCGTAGGTTTGTGCCTGCGCGGACTCCTCGGTCCAACCTTGTGCTGCCAGGAACTCCTGCTTCGAGGACTGGTACTGGGCCACGGTCGCGGGATGCTCGACCGCGACTTGCCACGCACCACGAACCAGCCAGAGTGCGGCCACCGAGAGCAAGACCGCCAGCGCAATGCGCTGCAGGCGCGCCACCCGCGGATGCGCGGCGCAGGCCGCCAGCGCACCGGCACCCAGGAAGGCGCTCACCCACGCACTGCCACGCCAGAGATTCTCGAAGTCCCCACGAATCACGAGCGCGACATCGAGCGCAGCCATGATGCCTGCTGCGATCGCAAGTCCGCCCTGCCAGGCAACGGTGCAGCTTCGTGCAAGGACCGCGAGCAACGCCGCGGCCACCAGACAGGTCAGGGCATCGAGCGCCAGACTGCCAGTTGGACCCAGGCCGGCAAACGGCACCACCGCCTCGCGCGAAATCGCCGAAGGATCGAGGTCAAAGTGCACCAAGGGCGTCCACGCAACGACGGTGCGCGCAGCGAGCAGCCCGGCCAGCGTGGTCACGAGGCAGCTGCCCACCAAGCCACGCTCCTCGCCTGCTCGCTCGGACCGCCATGTGGATGTGGGCGCCGCCGTCACGCCGGGGAGAGTAGGTCCAAGCGACATCCATGCGGGCTGCCGTCACGGGGTGGGATGGACTGAGGTGATCGGGCGTTCAGCCGCCGGCCCCACTACCCTCCCGTCGTGCCAGAGGCCATCAACGCCATCACCGTCTATTGCGGCAGCGCGCTCGGGCGCGACCCCGGCTACGAGGCGTGCGCTCGCGAGGTCGGCCACGAACTCGCGCGACGCGGACTCACGCTCGTCTACGGCGGTGGCGGCATCGGCTTGATGGGCACCGTCAGTCGCTCGGCCAAGGATGCGGGCGGCAGGGTCGTCGGCATCATCACCGAGCAATTCCTGAAGCTCGAGCAAGGCTGGCAAGGCTGCGACGAACTCATCGTGGTGCCCGGCATGCGTGAACGCAAGGCGATGCTCGAATCGCGTGCGCAGGCATTCCTCGTGCTCCCCGGCGGCTTCGGCACCTACGAGGAGTTCTTCGAGACCTTCGTCGGCCTGATCATCGGTCGTCACCCTGCGCCGATCGGCCTGCTGGATGTGGATGGCTTTTTCGACCCGCTCTGCGAGTTGCTCGATCACGCGGTCGAGGAGGGATTCGCGCGGCCCGCGGCCCGGAGCCTGGTGCTGCGGGACACCGATGCGTCGAGGCTGATCGACCGCATGATGCGGCTCGAGGAGAACCTGCCCGATCCAGTCGAGATGCTGCCGATGCACGGCGACCGGGAGCGCCCAGGATGAGTCCGCCCGTCGGCCTGATCGCTGGCCAGGGCCAGTTGCCCGTGCTGGTGGCACGAGGCATCCGGGCAGCAGGACATCGAGTGGTCTGCGTCGGCCTGCGCGACCAGTTCGTGCCCGAACTCGCGGCCGAGTGCGACGAGTTCAGCACTGCAGGCGTCGTGCAACTGGGCCGTTGGATCCGCCTGCTCCGCAAGGGAGGTGTTCCGCACGCCGTCATGGTGGGTCGCGTCAGCAAGGCGCGCATGCACGATCCGCTGCGCCTGATCCGCCAGCTGCCTGACTGGCGGGCAATCGACCTTTGGTATCGTCGCCTGCGTCACGACCGCCGCTCGCATGTGGTGCTTGCCGCGGTTGCGGACGAACTTGCCCGCGCCGGAGTCCCCCTCATCGACAGCACGACCTACATCCCCGAGCACATGGCCAAGGAAGGCACGATGACGAGCCGCCAGCCCGGCTCGCTGCAGGCGCGCGACATCATCTTCGGCTGGCCGCTCCTGGACAAGGTCGTGGAGCTCGACATCGGCCAGGCCATCATCGTGCGCGAGGGCGACATCGTCGCCGTCGAGGCGCTCGAGGGCACCGACCGCATGATCGACCGCGCCGGTGAACTCTGCCGAGCCAAGGGATGGACCCTCTTCAAGAGCGCCAAGCGCTCGCACGACATGCGCGCCGATGTCCCCACGATCGGTGTGCCGACGGTCGAGCGGGTCGCACGCAACGGTGGCGCCTGCATCGCCGTGGGCGCGGGCCGGGTGATCCTGATCGATGCGCCAGCCGTCCTGGCCGCCGCCGATCGACTGGGGATCGCGATCGTCGGTGTGGCCCACCCATCGGCGTGAAGGCGATGGCCGATCCGGACTGCCCCTTCGTCTCACGGGCCGGGCTCAAGCTGGAGCACGCGATCATCACCTTCGGTCTCGACCTCGGGGGATGGCGTGTGGCCGACTTCGGCTGCAACATCGGCGGCTTCACCGATGTCTGCCTCCGCCGGGGCGCGGCACATGTGACCGCCATCGACACCGGCTACGGCACGCTGGCGTGGACCCTGCGCAACGATGCGCGCGTGTGCGTCATGGAGCGGACCAATGCGCTCCATGCCCCGGCACCCGCCGATCCCGTCGACCTCATCACGATCGACATGGCGTGGACCCCGCAGCGGCTCGCGATCCCCGCCGCCTTGCGCTGGCTCTCGAAGGCCCCTCACGCACGGATCATCTCGCTCGTGAAGCCGCACTACGAGGTCACCCCGGACGAGAAGCGGCTGCTCAAGGGCGGTGCGCTCGAGCCCGATGACAGCCGAGCCGTCTGCGCCCGCGTGCTCGCCGCGATGCCCACGCTCGGTGTGCGTGTGATCGCCCACGCCGAGAGCCCGATCACGGGTGGCAAGAGCTCCAAGAAGGGCCGGGGGAACATGGAGTTTTTCGCACTGCTCGCCCGCGCCGATTGACCTCGACCTGACGGGCATCGACGCCCCGGTTCGGGTAGGATTCCGGGGCTTCGCACGCGGCTCATCGCGGCCGTCGCAACCACCCCCATGGCCACCACACCGGAACCGTCGCCCAGCCCCGCACCGATCGACCGCGTCGTCGAGCAGGCCATCGACCGTGAGTTGCACGAGTCGTACCTGACCTACGCCATGAGCACGATCATGGACCGCGCGCTGCCTGATGTGCGCGATGGCCTCAAGCCCAGCCAGCGGCGCATCCTGGTGGCGATGAACGACCTGAACCTGTCGCCCGGCCGCAAGCACATCAAGTGCGCCAAGATCTGCGGCGACACCAGCGGCAACTACCACCCGCACGGCGAGAGCGTGGTCTACCCCACCCTGGTCAACATGGGCCAGTCGTGGAAGACCCGCTACCTGCTCGTGGACAAGCAGGGCAACTTCGGCTCGATCGAGGGCGACCCGCCGGCCGCCATGCGTTACACGGAAGCGCGCATGACTGCGGCCACCGTCGCGCTCATGGAGGACCTCGACAAGGAAACGGTCGACTTCAAGCCCAATTACGACGACCGCCTCATGGAGCCCACCGTGCTCCCGGCCAAGCTGCCGAACCTCCTCGTCAACGGCAGCGCGGGCATCGCCGTCGGCATGGCCAGCAGCATGCCGCCGCACAACCTGCGTGAAGTCTGCGCGGCGATCATGGCGGTCATCGACCAGCCCGGGATCGGGCTCGAGGACCTCATGCGCCACTGCGCGGGACCCGACTTCCCCACGGGCGGCACGATCGTGGGCCGCCGCGGCATCATCGAGGCCTATGCCACCGGCCGTGGACGCGTCACCGTGCGCGGCACCGTGCACCACGAGCAGCGCAACGGCCGCGATGTCATCGTCATCGACCAGATCCCCTACCAGGTGGTGCAGAGCAACCTGATCGAGAAGATCGTCGAGTGCACGCGCAAGGACGATGGCCAGCGCGAAGCCCGCATCGGCGACATCAGCGATGTGAGCAACCACTCGGGCCGCGATGCGCAGACGCGCATCGTGATCACGCTCAAGAAGGGCGCCGATCCCCAGGTCGTCGAGCGCAAGCTCTACGAGTACACGCCGCTGCAGTCGACCTTCAGCATCATCAACATCGCGCTCGTCAACGGCCAGCCACGCACGCTGCCGTTCAAGAGCCTGATCGAGGCCTACATCGACCACCGCCGCGCGGTGATCCGCCGCCGCACGGAGTTCCAGCTCCGCCAGGCGCGCCAGCAGGCCCACCGTCTCGAGGGCCTGATGTACGCCGTCTGCGACATCGACGAGGTGATCCGCATCATCCGCGGGAGCCGCACCCGCGAGGAGGCGATCGAGCGCCTGCAGGAGCGAGCCTTCCGCATCGCTCCCGATCACCGATACGCCTCGCTCGTGCCCCAGCGGGTCGTCGAGCGCAGCCGCGAGGACGGCGGTGTCCAGCTCACGCGCGTGCAGGCCGAGGCGATCGGCGCCCTGCGGCTGATCCAGCTCGTGGGCCTCGAGATCGAGAAGCTCGCGAACGAGTTCACCAAGCTGCTCGAGCAGATCGATGGCCTCGAGGCGATCCTCGCGAGCGACCGCCTCGTCCTGGACATCATCCGCGAGGACACGATCGAGCTCGCCGAGCGCTTCGGCGACGACCGCCGCACCTTGCTCGAGGAGGGCGATGCCGCCGACTTCGACATGGCCGAGCTGATCGCCGAGCACGATGTCGTCGTGAGCATCTCCAGCGAGGGCCTGGCCAAGCGGCTGCCGGTCGAGACCTACCGCACGCAGGGACGCGGCGGCGTGGGCATCAAGGGCGGCGAGGTGCGCGATGGTGACTTCGTCGAGCACATGTTCGTATCGAACTCGCACGACGACCTGCTTTGCTTCACCGACACCGGCCGCGTGTTCCGGCTCAAGGTCTGGCAGGTGCCCGAACTCGGTCGCACCAGCAAGGGCCGCAGCCTGAACAACCTGCTCGAGTTGCGCGAGGGCGAGCGCGTCCGCGCCTTCCTGCCCATCAAGGACTTCGAGGCGAGCGAGGACTACCTCTTCTTCGCCACCGCGCAGGGCCGGGTCAAGCGCAGCGCGCTCAAGGACTACCGCAATGTCAACCGCAGCGGCATCATCGCGGTCCGCCTGAACGAGGGCGACGGCCTCGTCAATGCCCTGCTCACGCGCGGCAACGACCATGTCCTGCTGTCGACGGCGCATGGCATGGCGATCCGCTTCGATGAGAACGATGCCCGCGTCATGGGGCGCGACGCGGCGGGCGTCGCAGGCATCGACCTCGCCGAGGGCGATTCGGTGGTCGGCCTCGTGCGCTGCGACGACACGGCAGACCTCTGCACGGTCACGCTCAATGGCTACGGCAAGCGGACGCCCATGCGCGAGTACCTCGTGCAGCAGGAAGACGGCTCCACGCGCGTGCAGAGCCGCGGCGGGAAGGGACGCAAGGACATCGTGGTCAACCACCGCAACGGTCCGGTTGTCTCGGTCCACCCGGTGACCGCTGACCACAACCTGCTCTTCATGACGACCAACGGCATGGCCGTCCGCATCGCGGCAACGGATGTCCGCGCGATCGGCCGCAACACGCAGGGCGTGCGCGTGGTGCGCCTGCGTGATGGCGACACGCTGCGCGCCGCCGCCCGGGTCGATGCCAGCGACGACGGACCCGCCCCCACCGAGGCCGTGCCGGCCGATGACGAGTGAACCACCCCCCAACGGAGCCCCGCATGTCCCTCACCAACTGGTCCGAGACGATCGTCATCGCCGAGCTCGAGGATGAACCCTCGCTGAGCGAGGATCTGGCCGCGCTCGCGGTGCGCTTCGAGAAGGACGGTGACCACCGTGATGTGGTGCTCGACCTTGCCGAGGTCAACTACCTCACGAGCTCGAACATCGCTGCGCTGCTGCGGCTGCGCCGGCTCGTGCTCTCGAACGAGTGCCGCATGAAGGTCACCGGCTGCACGAATGCGGTCTGGGGCATCTTCCTGACCACCGGGCTCGACAAGGTCTTCGACTTCGTCGACGACAAGCTCATGGCGCTGGCCTCGCTGCAGATGGGCGACTGACATGCTCCGCCTGCGCCGCACGCCGCTCGAGCCGCGCATCGAACTGGTGCCGCTCATCGATGTGATGATGTTCCTGCTGACCTTCTTCGTGTACGCGCAGGTGCTCACCACCCGCGTGGCGATCGTGCCCATGGAGCTCAAGCACTTCAGTTCGGGAACCGAGGCCAAGGTCCCGCCCGCGTGCAGCGTGAGCATCGACCTCGATGGCCGTGTCTGGGTCGACCGGCGCGAGGCTGGCCTCGAACAACTCGCCACCATGGTCGACGAGCGCCGCAAGAGCGATGGCCGCACGGTCATCTACCTCGCTGTCGCCGACGGCAAGGGGACGGTCGATCGCGCGCCAATCCTTCAGGAAGTCTGGGAGCGCCTCAAGGGCAGCGGGCTCACCGTGAACATCGTGGGCAAGCCTGCGCCGGCGCATACCGTGCAGCCCGTCACCGTTCCTGCGGCTCCAACGGCCTCATCGCCGAACTCGACGCCCGCCGGGGCAGGCTCTCCGGACCACCGAGGCCAGCCGTGAATGTCAGCCCCGTCGCGTTCGGCTTCGTCGTCAGCCTGCTGCTGCATGTCCTGGTCCTCGGCGGCTATGCCGAGGACGCTGCACGGCTCGTGGGCGATGCATTCCGTGCCGTCATCGACGCGGTCCACGAACCCGAGATCGCGGCGAACGACCCGAAGCAGCCACGAACGCCAGAGTCGAACGACCCGCTGAAGTCCGATGCGGCCTTGAAGCCGGAGCGAAGGGACCAGCCTGAGCGCACCGAGGAGCCTCGTCCACCCGAGCCCGGCGAGCAACGGCCACCGCGCACACCTGGGATGCCGCCGCCACCCGAGCCCGATGTGGTCGAGGTCACGCCCGGCATCGAGGGAGGATCACCCACCAGCATGAACTGGATTGGCTACGACGAGTATCAGGAGCACCTGGCTCGTCTGGCCGCGCAGGAGCAGGCGGCGTTCGATCTCGAATCGTCGGGCGGCGGCGCGCGATCCGTGACTGCAGAGCCACAACCGTTGCCGCAAGGACCGGAGGGCCGGCTTCGGGGTCTGGTGGATCGCGCAGCACCAGCCGAGCAGCCAGCCACGGTCACGCCGGCTGCCGTTGCACCCACTGAGCCCCCCGCCGCGCAGCCTGAGCCGCCAGCCGTGACCACCACGGTTCCCGCCGATTCCCCGCCCGCGCAGCCATCGCAGCCTGATCCTGCGCCTGCACTCTCGGTCCCGGGAATCGTTCCCGACCCAACCGCGATCGACCGCGCACCGGCCACGGATCCATCCACCGCGCCGCCCACTTCGCCGGATCCCACACGACCGCCCGAGTCCGCCACACCAGTACCGTCGGCAACGCAGCCGAAGGATGCTGTGGCCGCCAACCCCAAGCCCGCACCTGCACCAACGCAGCCGACGGCACCCGCGACGGTCGAGAAGCCCGGACAGGAACGCCCGCAAGTGCCGCCCCAAGTCTCTTCGCCAGGCGCTGCCACCAATCCCAACGCCGACAAGCCCGGGCCCATCACCGACGGCGCCAAGAGCGACAAGCAGTCGGCGGCAACGAGCGTGATCGATGTCCCAGCGAGCCTCTGGAGAAACGGCAAGCCGCTTGCGCGCGAAGGCCTGAACATCCGGACGCGCCGCGTCGAATTGACCACGCTCACGCAGGTTTCGGCCAACTACCGCAACCCGCAGTGTGACATCTACTTCGACCACACCGGCAAGCCCGTGCAGGTCAAGATCGTCGAGAGCAGCGGATTGAAGGAGGCGGTCGATGAGCCTGTTGTCGACACGCTCTACCGCTGGCGGGCGAGTGGCAAGCAGATCAGCCAACTTCAGCCCGGCCAGCTCGCGCGTTTCCGCGTGCGCATCTACCTGCGCTGACGGGACCTTACGCGTCACGACGCGTGGTTGGCTTGAGCGCATCCGCTCCGCGCTAGACTCGCGGGTGCCATGCGCTCACGCACGCTGCTCGCAACGGGAGCGGTCGCCTTCTTGGCCGCCATCGCCATCGTCATCTCCGTCGCCCCGCGGCTCAGCCGCGCCTTCGAGGACATACGGCGTGCCGAGTCCAGTGGACCCGGCCACGACATCTCGGAGCACAACAACAAGGTCGTGCTCGGCGATCTCACTGATGTCCAGGAGCAGGACGACGAGCCGAGCGAACCCAAGCGGGCGCTGCCTGCGACCGGTGCACCCGCGTCGGTGGGGATCTACCTCATGGACATCTCGCACATCGACTTCGCGGAGGGCACCTTCGCGATCGATGCGTATGTTTGGATGAACTGGGATGCGGCCAAGTTCCTCCCCCCAGGCGCAGACGCATCGGCCGAACAGGCAGGCCTGCCGCGAGCCCCATGCGACACGATCGGTTTCGTCGGAGCCTTCGAACTCAACATCGAGCCGATCGTGAAGAAACCCGGCTACGCCCAATTCCGGGTGATGGGCACGATCCACGAGGATTTCAACCTCAACCGTTTCCCGCTGGATCACCATGTGCTGCACTTCAGTATCGAGGACGAGGAACACCCCGACCACATGGTGCGCTACGAAGCCGATGCCCGCAACTCCGGCGCCGCCGACTTCCGCATCACGGGATGGATGCATGACCGGCCGTCGGTCTCGACCTACACGCGATCCTACCCGACCAACTTCGGCGACCGCTCGCTCCCGGCCGGCGATGAGTCGCACTTCGCTGGCGTCGCATTCGAGATCCCGATCCGCCAGGTCCGACTGGCATACTTCGTCAAGCTGACCTGCGGCCTGCTCATCAGCACGATGCTCGCCCTCATGTCGCTCGTCGTCGCGCACTATGGTGTCGACCGGCTCGGCTTCCCTGTCGGCGCGCTGTTTGCCGTCATGGCCAGCCAGTGGGTCATCGGGAGTGCGCTTCCGCCTCGCGCACCACCCACGATCGCCGACTGGCTGCATGTCACCTCCTTCGGCGTCATCCTCGCGGTGACGCTTGTGAATGTGCGCTCGCTCAGGATCCTTGAGAGTGGCGACCCTGACCGGAGCAAGGCAATCGACCGGTTCTGGTTCCGCGTGATCACCCCGACATGGCTCGCGCTCTGCGTCGTCATCTGCGTGATGGCGTGAGGCGGATCGGTGCCCCTCTGGCACGGAGCGGGCCGCTGCAATGCGCCGTGCCAAGCGAACCGTCGAGCGTCAGCGTTCCAGCCGCGACCGCCACGGCGAGAGCCCGGGCAGGTCGGTCAAGTCATGGAAGAGCGGCGTGACCGTGACGGCGCGACCGACGAGTGCCTCGACATCGGATCCCAGGGCCGTGTGCACGAACTCCATGCCATTGCCGCACGGCCAGTAGTAGGCGGCGCCACCGGGGCTTGTGCGTCGTTCATAGCCGTCAGCGCCAGCGGCCGTATTCATCGGCACCACGCGGATCGGCGGCATCGGCGCATCGGCGCTCTCCGTACGGGGCACATTCACATTCATCACCCGGTGTGCGTCGAGCGGATGCTCGAGGATCCGATCGATCGTCTGGCGTGCAATCCAGGCACCGCGCGCGAAGTTCGCCTCGTTGCGTCCCAGATGCAGGCTCACTGCAATCGCCGGTACGCCCAGGAAGGCGCTCTCGACCGCCGCAGCCACCGTGCCCGAATAGATGACATTGACACCCACATTCGCGCCCGAGTTCATGCCGCTGATGACGACATCAGGACGCGAGCCCGCGCCGAACCGTTCGGGCCAGATCGCGCGCAGCGCCACCTTGACGCAATCCGCCGGAAGACCATCCACGGCGACGCCGGTGAAGGAGGGCGTGCGCACCGTGCGCGTCATGAGCGGTCCGTGGAAGGTGATGCCGTGACCGGATGCGCTCTGCACCGTCAGCGGTGCCACGACCAGGATCTCGCCGAGCCCGGCAAGCGCATCGTGCAGCGCGGCGATCCCGGGAGCCTCGATGCCGTCATCGTTCGTGAGCAGGATGCGCATGGTTCTTGGAGGCTATCGCGGCCTGGAGCCGGTGGCCGATGCGGCCTGACGTTTCCTTCGGTCCTCGCGCGACTCGAGCACATAGGCGCGGCCACCCCAGCGCACCGCACGCCGCGATGCAAGATCATGCGCACCGGCCCGGAGGATCCGCGCCACCAGCCACGCACCCTCGGCATGGCGCAGCACGCCCCAGCGCGGCGCATGCATGTGCCAATGAACCCAAGTCAATGTGCCCAGCATCATGGCGAGCGTGCCCACACCGACACCGATCGGCCAGCCCCAGCGCGGCCACCCCAAGCACGCCCCCAGCACGCCGAATCCAACGCACATCACGCTCGACGCGGGCGTCACGATCCCGACACCGATCAACCCAAGCGCGGCCCGACGCAGCGCGATCACGCTCCGGCCGTAGGCCTCGATGTAGATGCGCTTCCAGCCTTCGGCGAACTGCTCCCACGAGTCATACATGCTCGTGACGAGCATGCCATCCGCCACGAACACGCCGGTCCGCAAGCCCGCGCGGTGCACAGCCCATGCGAACGCCAGGTCCTCGAGCAGCGCGTGCTTCACGGCTTCATGACCACCAAGACCCTCGTAGACCGAGCGCTCGAAGAGCATGAACTGCCCATTCGCGAACGGCTTTGGACGGTCGAGTCGGTTCGCGCGGCCCAACGGGTAGCGCATCATGAGCTGCATCGCCGCGACCGGCTGCACATGACGCTCGAAGGGCAGCTTCCGGGTGAGCGTGCTCAAGAGGCTGAGCAATCCAAGACCGCGGTTCCGCAACAAGCCGACCGACGCACGCACCAGCCGCGGATCGAACCAGGTGTCGGCATCCGTGAAGAGCAGCACATCGCCACGAGCGCGCCCCACCCCGATCCGCGCGGCATTGCACTTGCCAGCCCACTCCTCGGGACACGAATCGTTCTCGATGATCACCAGCCTCGGGTCGCCCGCCGCGACCTCGCGAAGCTCGGCGAGCGTGCCATCGGTGCAGCGATCGAGGACGAAGATCACCTCGATCGACGGCCAATCGCTGGCGAGGATGCTGCGGGCGCAGTGGGCGGCCTTCCCCTGCTCGTTGTGGGCAGGAACGATCACCGACACCGAGGGGCCAGGACCTCCGATGGCCACATCAAGGCCATCCGCCACCGGTCGCGTGAACGGCAGGTCCTGCCAGATGCGGAACGCCACGATGGCCCAGAACGCACCACCGGCGAGTGCCAGGGCGGACAGCACCATGCCGACGGCATCCTGCCAGACCATGCGCCGAGTGTAGCGCACTACGATTGCATGTCCGTGCCGCGAACGCTCACCCGAGACCAGGCCCGTGCCCACGATGCGCACTGCATCGAGGTGCTCGGCATGCCCCGGCTCCTGCTCATGGAGAATGCGGCGGCGGCGGTCGCACGCGAGGTGCTGCTCGTCGCTGATCGGCATGTCGGCGAGATCGTCGTCGTCTGTGGTGAAGGCGACAATGGCGGCGACGGCTTCGCGATCGCACGGCACTTGGCCGTAGCGGGCCGGAGCGTGCGCATGGCGACCATCGGCGAGCCCCGAGGCGACGCCCCGCGCACGATGGCGCACATTGCACGGGGGATGGGCCTCCCGATCACGGCCTTCACTCCCGTCGAGCCACCGTGCGCGCCCGGCATCATCGTCGATGCACTCCTGGGGACCGGCTGTGACCGCGCCGTCGTCGGCCGCCACCGCGAGGCGATCGAGTGGATGAACGGCTGCGGTGCCCCGATCGTGAGCGTGGACCTGCCCAGCGGCATCGATGCGGACACCGGCCAGCCCCATGGCTGCGCCGTCCGCGCGGCACTGACGGTCACGTTCGTGGCTCCCAAGGCGGGCTTCGAGGCCGCCGCGCACTGGCTCGGTGCCGTGGTGGTCGCGGGCATCGGGGCGCCCGCCCCGCAGTGAACCGCTGCTAGGCTTGCCGTGCGCATGTACGCGGCGCTCCTCTCCAACCGGTACCTGACCTCCCGCGTGATCCCGATGATCGCGGTCGGCGCAGTCGCGCTCTGCGTCGCCTTGGTCATCATCGTGGTCAGCGTGATGAGCGGGTTCCTCGACATGCTCAAGGCCAGCGGTCGCACGCTCATCGGCGATGTGATCGTGTCGAGCGGTGTCGGCGGCATCCCCCACTACGACGAGTGGCTCGCCGACCTTCGCGCGCTTCCTGAGGTCGAGGAAGCCACGCCCGTCATCGACACGCTCGGCCTCCTGCGCATGCCGTACCCGTCGGGTCCGAGCAAGGAGATCGCGCCGGTCCAGGTCTGGGCGATCGAGCCAGCCTCGTTCGCGCGCGTGACCGCATACGGCGAGAAGGTGTGGTGGCGGCCGCCAACCGACGATGCCGCGCGGGACGCGATGCTCCCCGAGGACCCGCGCCTCCGCATGGACGGGTCGATCCTGCGCGACGGGCTCACGCTCACGCAGGCTTCCACCGGCAGGCCGGGCATCGTGCTGGGCATGCATGTGTCCATCGGCAATGCACGGCAGTCCAATGGTTCGTACCTGCCGCGCTTCGGCTGGTTCATGCCCGGCGAGGAAGTCACCCTCACCGTCGTCCCCGTCAGCGAGAGCGGCAAGATCAGCGAGCCCCGCGACGCGACCTTCCCCATCGTCAATGAGGTCTTCAGCGGCGTCTACGACGTCGACAAGAGCCGTATCTTCATCCCGCTCGCCCAGGCGCAGCAGCTCCTGCGGCTCGATGCGGCGCCGCTCTACGACACGACCGCCGAACCCGATGGAGAGGGCAATCTGCCGCTCCTGGGCACGACACCGGCGCGCGTGACGAAGGTGCTCATCCGTGCGAAGCCCGGCGTCGACGCCCTGGCTGCCCGCGATGCGGTCGAAGCGTCGTGGGATGCCTTCGTCGCCAAGGCGGCGCGCCGCAGCGACCGACTCGGGCGTCCGCCCGAGCGCGTGAGCATCCTGACTTGGGAGCAGCAACTGCGCGACCTCATCGGACCGGTCGAGAAGGAGCGCGAGATGATGCGCATCCTCTTCTCGATCATCCACATCGTCTGCGCAGGCCTGATCCTCAGCATCTTCTGGTCGATCGTGATCGAGAAGACCCGCGACATCGGCATCCTGCGCAGCGTGGGCGCGAGCCGGCTCGGGATCCTCTGGATCTTCCTGCGCTACGGCCTGGCGATCGGCGTGGTCGGCAGCCTGGCCGGCGTGGGGATTGCGTGGATCGTCGTGGACAACATCAACCTGATCCATGAGGCGATCGGCCGCGATGCACCGCGCGCCGCCTGGATCACCACATGCGCCCTGTCGGTGCTGTCGCTGGTGATGGCCCTGCACTCCCTCGCTGGGCGCGGCCAGCTCCTTCCCGGCTTGCTCTGGACGATCGCCTCGGTCACGCTCGGCGTGATCACGCTGGCGCTCCTTGGCCACCGCGGCACGCTCATCTGGGATCCTTCGGTCTACTACTTCAGCCGCATCCCGAGCCAGGTCGACTGGTTCAACGCGGCCATCACGGTGGGCGGCGGCATCGTGTTCAGCGTGATCGGTGCTGCGATCCCCGCAGCCAAGGCGGCCGATGTCGATCCAGTCGAGGCGCTGCGCTATGGCTGATCCCGCGTCGACCCACTCGGGCACCCTGTCCGCAGACTCCGGTCGAACCAGTCGGCCGCCCTCGGCCACGACGGCTCCGCCGATGCTCGCCGCGCTCGAGGTGCACAGGACCTATCGATTCGGCCAGGTCGAAGTGCCGGTGCTGCGCGGCGCGAGCATCTCGATCGCTCAAGGCGAGTGGGTCGCCATCCTCGGACAGTCCGGCAGCGGCAAGAGCACGCTCATGCACCTGCTGGGCGGGCTCGACCGACCGGACGAGGGGCGCGGCACGATCGAGTTCGAGGGCCGTGCCGTCAACCTCGGCGCCGGTCGCTCGCTCGACCGGTATCGCAACCGCGATGTCGGCTTCGTCTTCCAGTTCTATCACCTCCTGCCCGAACTCTCGGTGCTCGAGAACGCGTGCCTGCCCGGGCTCGTGGGTGGCTGGTTCGGCCATGCCCGTGCGGCGGCCGCCCGACGGCGCGCAGAGGAACTGCTCGATCAAGCGGGCCTGTCCCACCGCCTGAGACACCGACCGGCTGAACTCTCCGGCGGCGAGCGCCAGCGGGTCGCCATCGTGCGTGCGCTTGTGAACGGGCCGCGCGTGCTGCTTGCCGATGAGCCCACCGGCAACCTCGACGCCACCACGGGTGCCTCGATCCTCGACCTCATCGCCGCGCAGCATGCGCAGGGACTGACCGTCGCGATGGTCACGCACGATGCCACGGTCGCCGCGCGGGCCCACCGCGTGGTCCACCTTCGCGACGGCCAGGTCGTCGAGGGCTGAGGAGCGCTTCAATCCCGCGTCGAGAAGAACCGCGCGACATTCGCAGCAAGCTGCGGCTTGCTCAACCCGCATGCGTCCTGCAACGCTTCTTCCCAGGGCGTTCCGCCCTTGACCTTGCGCAGCCAGGCCTCGAACTTCCGGGGATCCTCCCGCATCATGGCATCGACGATCGCGTAGCCCACCGCGTAGCCGAGCGCATTCGGGCCAGGCCACGACCCGTCGCGGTAGTTCATGTCGAGCACCGTCACGAGGTTGCCCCCGCTGCGGATGTACTGCATCGCCTGCGCCCGGCGCGCCTGCTCCACGGTGGCGGTCTGGAACTGCGCCGCGACCCAATCGCTGAACCCCTCGTCGGCCCACGCGGGCAGGCGAGCCGGCGTCGAGTAGCGGTGCATGATCCCGTGCACGGTCTCGTGGATGAGCACGCTGCCGAACAGGGCGTAGTCGGGGCAACGCCAGCTGTTGACGAAGACCTTCTCCTTCATCATGTGGCACAGCCCCATGACCTGGCCGCTGCCGGGGCGGCCAACCATGGGGTTCCGGAACGCCCCCGCCTCAACGGCCTTGAAGCGGTCCTCGGTCGCGAAGAGGAAGATCACCGCCTTGCCCCAGAACAGGTTGACCTTCGGGTCCACCCCGAGGTAGCCCAGCACCTGCGCGTACATCCGATCGAGTTCCTTCCGGAGCTCCTTGGTCTCGGCGGGCCGAAGCTCCGAGATCAGGATGAAGTACTCCGTCTCGATCGGCTCCACGCTCACGCCGGCCATCGCGGAGTAGCGCTTGGCGTCCTCGCGCATGGTCGCAAGCGCAGCACCACGCTCGGCATCCGTAAGCACCGGCCATCGTGGCGCAGCACCGTCCTCGGCGAAGTCCTGCACGGCACCTTCACGCTCCATGCGCTCCTTCTCGAGCCGAGCCTTGCGCATGGCCTTCGCCGCTTCACGCGAGCCGGCCACGCGCGACGCGATCGACGGGTCGATCGAGGCGGCCTTCTTCCACGCACTCTCCGCCGGCGGGTCCAGCCCAACCGCAACGAGCAGTTCCGCGTACCGGAGCTGGTGCGACGCATCGCGGTCATCCATCACTTGGCCGAAGAGCCGCTTGAACTCGCTCGGCGTGAGCTCGATCCACTCGATGCGCCCGAAGTCGCCGGCGAACGCATCGTCATCCCATGTGGCGAGCAGGCCAGCCACGATCGTTCCCTTCGCGAGTTTCGTTCGGATGCGGAGCGACTTCTCGAGCCGAGTCTCCTCGATCGTCGTGCCGATGTTGGGTGCAGCAGCGGTGCTCGTGGCAGCGTCGCCCGCCGGAACTGCAGGCTCGCCCTGCGACTGGGCGAGCACGGCGGAGATCACCAACGCAACAAGGGCTGACATGGTGCAGGATTGTCGCGCGTTGGCGGGGCGTTGGGCACAAAAAAGTCCCCTTGGGAACGAGGCGGCGAACCCCGGCCATGTTGGTCCGTAACACCATGTGTATCTGTGGTTTGCATGATGGGAAGGCCCACGGTCGCCGGAGTCGGTGCCCGGGGTGGCCACGATCCCCGCGATTCCCACGCTCCCGGCTTGAGTCTTCTCTCCGTGAATCCGATGCTTCAGTGTGGCCGCCGCAGGAAGCGGCCAATGGACTGGAATTCCGCACCGCTGGCACGCCATGTGCAACCGGATTGCGGGAATCGACGGACGCGGCCCCTACCATCCGCGGCCGCCCCAAGGAGGCTTCGATGTACGAACGGCTGACCGACCGCGCACGCAAGGTGATGGCCCTGGCCAACCAGGAAGCCCAGCGCTTCAACCACGAGTACATCGGCACGGAGCACATCCTGCTGGGCCTCGTGAAGGAAGGCTCGGGCGTCGGCGCCAATGTGCTCAAGAATCTCGGCATCGACCTGCGCAAGGTCCGCCTTGAGGTCGAGAAGCTCGTCAAGAGCGGCCCCGAGATGGTCACCATGGGCAAGCTGCCCCAGACCCCGCGCGCCAAGAAGGTCGTGGAGTACGCCATCGAGGAAGCCCGCAACCTGAATCACAACTATGTCGGCACCGAGCACCTCTTGCTGGGCCTCCTGCGTGAGCAGGATGGCGTGGCGGCCCAGGTGCTCCTGAACCTGGGCCTGAAGCTCGATGATGTCCGCGAGGAAGTCCTGAACCTCCTGGGTGCCGGTGGGGAAGCCGAGGAAACCAGCCAGCAGCCGCAGGCCTCCGAGGGCGAGGCTGCCGCGCCTGCGCCCGAGCCGGGCCGCCGCGCCTCCGGCAAGAGCAAGACCCCCGCGCTCGACAGTTTCGGACATGACCTCACCGAGATGGCTCGCAACGGCGAGCTCGATCCGGTCATCGGCCGTGCCAGCGAGATCGAGCGCCTGATCCAGGTGCTCTGCCGCCGTACGAAGAACAACCCGGTCCTCCTGGGCGAAGCCGGCGTCGGCAAGACCGCCATCGCCGAGGGCCTGGCCCGCTCGATCGTCGCGCAGGATGTACCTGAATTGCTCTACGACAAGCGCCTGATCGCGCTCGACCTGGCAGCCATGGTCGCGGGTACCAAGTACCGCGGCCAGTTCGAGGAGCGCATCAAGGCCGTCATGAACGAGGTCAAGCGTTCGAAGAATGTGCTGCTTTTCATCGACGAACTGCACACCCTCGTGGGTGCCGGCGGCGCCGAGGGTGCCATCGATGCGAGCAATGTGCTGAAGCCTGCCCTCGCCCGTGGCGAGATCCAGTGCATCGGTGCGACCACCTACGACGAGTTCCGCAAGTACGTCGAGAAGGACCCGGCCCTGGAGCGCCGCTTCCAGCCGATCACCGTCGACCCGCCGAACGCCGAGCAGACCTTCGAGATCCTCAAGGGACTGCGCGAGAAGTACGAGGCCCACCACAAGGTGCGCTTCGATGACGACGCGCTGCGCGCCGCAGTGGATCTCAGCGGCCGCTACATCACCGGCCGCGTCCAGCCGGACAAGTCGATCGATGTGCTCGACGAGGCCGGCGCCCGTGTGCGCCTGAAGACCATGAGCAAGCCGCCTGACCTGGCCGAAATCGAGGAGCGCATCGAGCGCCTCTCGCTCGAGAAGGACGAGGCCGTGCGCGGTGCCGACTACGAGCGTGCTGCGGATCTTCGCGATCAGGCCGAGAAGATGCGCAAGGAGAAGGAGCGCCGCCAGGTCGAGTGGCGCGAGCGCATGAACGAGTCACAGGCCTTGGTCGACGAGGACATGATCCGAGAGGTCGTGTCGAAGATGACCGGCGTGCCGCTCACGAAGCTCGCCAAGGAAGAGTCCGAGCGGCTCATGCAGCTCGAGGCCGAGCTCCACAAGGCAGTCGTCAGCCAGGACGACGCGGTCAAGGCGGTCGCCCGCGCGATCCGCAAGGCTCGCGCCGGCCTGAAGGACCCGCGCCGCCCCATGGGCAGCTTCCTCTTCGTCGGCCCCTCGGGCGTCGGCAAGACCCTGCTGTGCAAGGCCCTGGCGACCTTCATGTTCGGTGACCCCGATGCCATGATCCACCTCGACATGAGCGAGTACATGGAGAAGCACGCGGTCAGCCGGCTGGTCGGCGCGCCTCCGGGCTATGTCGGCTACGAGGAGGGCGGCCAGCTCACGGAGCGCGTGCGTCGCCGTCCCTACTCGGTCGTCCTGCTCGACGAAGTCGAGAAGGCCCACCCCGATGTCTACAACATGCTGCTGCAGATCACGGAAGAAGGCCGCTTGACCGACTCCTACGGCCGGAATGTGGACTTCAAGAACACGATCGTGATCATGACCAGCAACATCGGTGCCGACCTGATCAAGGGTGGCTCGGCGTTCGGCTTCACCAAGCGCAGCGAGGTCGCCGACTACGACCGGATGAAGAAGCAGCTCCTCGGCGAAGCCGAGAAGTACTTCCGCCCCGAGTTCATCAACCGCCTCGATGACATCATCGTCTTCCGGTCGCTCGTGAAGGAGGACCTCACGCAGATCATCGAGATCGAACTGGCCAAGCTCCGTCAACGCTTGGCCGAGCGGGACATGAAGCTGGAGCTCGATGCCCCGGCGCGCGAGTTCCTGATCGAAAAGGGCTACAACCCCGACTTCGGCGCTCGTCCGCTCCGTCGTGCGATCGGCACCTTCGTCGAGGACCCCCTGGCCGAGAATCTGCTCCTGGGCGACTTCCGCCCCGGCGACACGATCCACGCGACCCGCGAGGACGGCAAGGAGCACCTGACGTTCCGAGCCGAGCGTGCCACCGCGCCGATCAGCGACGCGGCACCGAGCGAGACCGCCCCAAGCGCCTGAGGCACGGGGACCACCGAAACCCAACCCGACCCCACGGTGTGTTGCCGTGGGGTTTTTTCATGCCGACGACCCGCCAGCATGATTCGCCCGCGATTCGCCCGCGCGGGGGCACCCACGCACACCGTTTCCTCAGGGATGCCAGTCGGTGGCCTGATGCACCTGCGCCATCATGGCATCCACCTGATCGGCACTGCCGACGACGATCGGTGTGCGCTGGTGGAGCCGTTGCGGGTGAAGGTCGAGCGTGGGCAGCCCGCTTGAGATCGCCTTGCCTCCGGCCTGCTCGATGATGTAGGCCATTGGATTCGCCTCGTAGAGCAGGCGCAGCTTGCCCTCGGGGTGCTTGCTGGTTGGCGGATACAGGAACACGCCGCCTGACATGAGGATGCGGTGCACATCAGCGACGAACGCACCGATGTAGCGGCTGCTGTAGCCGTGGCCGTGCGCCCAAGTGAGGTAGCGCTGGTAGCCGGCCGGGAAGCTCTGGGTGTAGGCCTCGTTCAACGAGTAGGTCCGGTTGCCCTGCGGAATGCGCAGCCCCTGCTTCACGAGCAGGAATGAGCCGAGGAACGGATCGAGCTCGAAGAGGTCCACGCCGTTGCCGGTGGTGATCACGAACGCCGTGCTCGGGCCATAGAGGATGTAGCCCGCGGCGACCTGCCGCACGCCGCGCTGGCAGATGGTCGCCTCGGCGCCCTCGATCACCGGGTCGTTGCGCAGGATCGAGAAGATCGTGCCGACCGGACCGCACACATCCAGATTGCTCGAGCCGTCGAGCGGATCGAACAGGACGCAGTACTTGCCGCCTTCCTTGCCGGTGCGCAGGATGGTGGGTTCCTCGTCCTCCTCGCTCGCCACCACCGCGATGCTTGCGCGCGAGCCGAGGCAGCGCAGGATGGTCTCGTTGGCGATCACATCCATGCGGATCTGTTCCTCGCCCTGCACATTCTTCTCGCCCCAGTCTCCGAGCACGCCCTCGAGCCGCGCGCGCCGCACCTTGTGCGCGATCGCCTTCCCTGCCAGCGAGATGGCGCTGACGATCCAGGAGAAGTCACCCGATGCGCCGGGGTGTCGAGCCTCCTCCTGCAGGATGTGGCTCTGGAGGCTGAGAAGGTTGCCGGTGTCGACATTCGATCGCATGCGCGAGGCTCCTGGCGGCGCGACCATGCGCCGCATGCTGCGTATGATGGCAACTTCCCCCAAACCCGGAGACCAGCACCCATGCACCAGCCCGTGATCCTCGCCGCCAAGCGCACCCCCGTCGGCAAGTTCGGTGGTTCGCTCGCCCGCACCAGCGCCCCCGACCTGGGTGCCATCGTCATCAGGGCTGTGCTCGAGCAGGTACCAGCCGCCAAGGAGCATGTGGACGAGTGCATCATGGGCTGCGTGCTGCAGGCAGGCGTTGGCCAGAACCCGGCCCGGCAGGCAGGGCTCAAGGCGGGCCTTCCCCACACCCTGAATGCCGTCACCGTGAACAAGGTCTGCGGCAGCGGCCTCCAGGCCGTGATGCAGGCTGCCACCGGGATCCGTGCGGGCGTGAACAGGGTCGTGGTCGCCGGCGGGATGGAGAACATGGACTTGGCACCGCACTTTGCCCATGTCCGCGCGGGCGCCAAGTTCGGCAAGGTCGAGATGCAGGACCACATGGAGTACGACGGCCTGCGCTGCGCCTTCGAGTGCTGGGGCATGGGCTTCGCCGCCGAGCACATCGCCGCCACATGCTCCGTGAGCCGCGCCGAGCAGGACCGCTTCAGCGCGCAGAGCCACCAGCGCGCCGCACGCGCGACCGCCGAAGGCTGGTTCAAGCCCGAGATCGTCGAGATCACTGCCGAGATGATCAAGGCCAAGACCGGGCTCGCCGCCGACGAAGGGATCCGCGGGGACTCGACGGCCGAGGGACTCGGAAAGCTCCGCCCGGCGTTCAAGCCCGATGGGAGCGTGACGGCCGCCAACGCCAGCCAGATCAGCGACGGCGCCGCTGCCGTGCTCGTGAGCTCCGGGGAGGCTGCGAAGGCGATGGGGGCGAAGCCACTCGCGCGCATCGTCGGTTGGAACACCGCCGGGGTCGAGCCCAAGGAACTCTTCTTCGCGCCGAAGGTCGGGATCGAACGGTTGCTGAAGGATCACTCGCTCGCCGTGAAGGACATCGATCTCTTCGAGCTCAACGAGGCGTTCGCCGCGCAGGTCCTGGCGGACATCACGCCGCTGGGGATCAGCGAGGACAAGCTCAACATCTGCGGAGGCGGCATTGCGCTCGGTCACCCGATCGGTGCGAGCGGCGCGCGCGTCCTCTGCACGCTCGTGCATCAGCTCCAGCGCACCGGCGGCAAGCGTGGCATCTGCAGCCTCTGCCTCGGCGGCGGCAACGCCGTGAGCATGCTCATCGAGATGTGCTGATGCGGGTCCCGCAAGGGCTCATGCTCGCTCGCTGGCGCTCACCCGTACGCGCGGTCGTCGCTGCCGCGTGCTGTGTTGCCGCGGGCGCCGTACTGGTGGCGTGCGATGGCGATGATGCACCGAAGGAGCCAGCCGGTTCGGCCGCCACCCTGCCCCCACGAACCGCTGACCAAGAGGACGCGCGCACCGGCGATCCTGCGGTCAGCGGTGAGCCCACCGCCTTCGTGACCGATCGGTCGTGGCCATCATGGGCGCAGTGGCCGCGCTCGCTCGGTGCAGTCACCATCTTCCATCCATCGATCGAGGAGTGGCGCGGCGAGCAACTCTTCACGCGCTCGGCCATCGAGTGCGAGGGCGGGCTCACGGGCCTCGTCACGCTGCAGTGGATGGTGCGCTTCGATGGCAGGGTCGTCACCCTCGCCACGCCGATCGTGGCGGCCTGCGCGTGGGATGGTGATCTCTCGCGCGTGGAGCCGTGCCGCGCTGCGCTCGATCGCGGCCTCGACGGCTGTGCATGGTCCTTCCCCATCGAGGCGGTGCTCTCGCTCGTCTCGACCGACACCCTGCCACCCGAGCCCACCATCGACCGGGCCGATGACCTGCGGCGCGCCCGTGAATGGGGCACCACATTCGGTGCGGAGTTGCTCAACGACCGCGAGGCGCTCTTCATGCTCGATCGCTGGCCGCGCAACGAGGAGGACCGACCCGTGCTCCCGGCAACGGCGTCACCCATCGCCGAACCGTGCGGATCGTGGATCCTCGGCCCCCTGCGCGTGCTGGGTCGCGATGGTCGCGTGCATGAATTGCGCGCCGCACGCTGGATCCGACTGACCCGCGAGGGCTGGACGGCACCAGCGCTCGATGCCGCTCTGGCGCAGGCAGCCGACCCCACCGAGGGTGGCAGCCTGAGCGAGGCGCGCGCGCGCTTCGAACGGACGATCGCCATGCGCGACAAGGTCTATGGACTGCTCGACCGGACGGCCTATCGCTGGAGCGAGGCCGTCGCACGCTCCCGGCCAGGGGTCGATCCGCCGCCGCCCGAGCTGACGCCCGAACCGGCCACCGCTCCCCCGGCCGGACCGTGACTCGGCCAAGCGGCAACGCCGCCCGATCGAAGGCACCCCCGAGCGTGCCGTGCGGTCGTGTGGCGCTCAGAGTGGCCGTCGCTTGGGCTCGCCATCCGCGCGCGGATACATCTTCGGCGCGCCACGCAACTTCTCGATCGCGACGATCGTGCCGGTGGGCGTGCGCACGCTCTCCACGACCTGCGCGTGGAGCGAATGCAGGGCCTTCTTGCTCTGGTCGATCTCGGCCTGCGCCTGCTCGCCCTTGATGAGCACGATGTGACCGCCCGGCTTGGGGAACGCGATGCAGTACTCCAGCAGCACATTCAGGCGCGCCACCGCGCGGCTGACGCAGAGGTCGAAACGCTCGCGCAATTCGGGTCGGTGCCCGGCGACCTCGGCCCGCAGGTTCACGACGCTGCAGCGCGACTCAAGGCCCAGGGCGTTCACGCACTCCTGCAGGAACTCGCACTTGCGGCCCGTGGCTTCGAGCAGGGTCACGCGCAGCCCGGGCACGGCCAAGGCGAGCGGGATGCCCGGCAAGCCGCCACCGGTGCCAACATCGATCACGCTCGATGCCCCGGTCGAGGCGATCCACGGAAGGAGCGAGAGGCTGTCGACGGCATGGCGATGCCAGGCTTCCTCGCCCTCGGGCACGGCCGTCAGGTTCATGGTGGCGTTGGCCCGATAGAGCGCATCGAGATAGCGGCCGAGCGCATCGAGATCCCCCGGCTCGAGTTCCACACCCAGCCTTCCAAGCGCATCGATGGCGGATTGGGGTGCGCTCACGGCGCGAGCCATCCCACGATCCCGCCATCGCGTGGACGACCATCGTCATCGAACTCGAAGGACTCGCGCTTCACGCCGCGCGGTTTCCAGAGCGCAAGGCCGTAGACCAGACCGACCATGATCCACGAGACCACCAGGCTGTTTCCTCCGTAACTGACGAACGGCAGGTTGATGCCCGCTATGGGAAGCACCCCGATGTTCATGCCGGTGTTGATGATCGCTTGCGCGCCGATCAGGCACCCCGCACCCACGGCCACCAGGCGCGACCAGGGGTCGTGCGTGTGGTTCGCCACCAGGAAGCACCCGATCGAGAACACCGCCACCAGTCCCCACACGCCGATCGCGCCCACCAAGCCCCATCGGCAGCAGATCACGCTGAAGACCATGTCGTTGTGCTCCTCGGGAAGCCGGTTGCGCTCGATCACCACGGCCGCCTCGTCTGCAGGCATGCCCCACAGCCCGCCCGCGCCGATGAGCGTCGTCGCACGGTCGGCTTGGTAGCCGATGTCGTTGCGGTACCGAGGATCGCCTTCCAATTGCGCGATGTAGGCATCGATGCGCGCGCGCTGGTGCGGCTTGAGCACGCCACCGAAGAAGGCAGCGGGCGCGACCAGCGAGGCGCACACCGCAAACAGCGCGATGTGGCGTTTGCGGCAGCCGGCCGCCAGCAGCACGCCCACGAGCACCGGCACGAAGAGCAGCGTCGTGTCGAGGTCAGGTTCGAGCGCAATCAGTGAGGCAGGTATCAGCGCCAGGAACCCCGGCAGGACGAGTCCCCGCAGCGTGCGGTGGCTTCTCGTGCGCTGGAGCAATGTGGCGAGCATGAGGAGGAACGCGATCTTGGCGATCTCCGCAGGTTGGATATCGGTGAACCCCAGGCTGATCCAGCGACGGGCACCATTGCGTGCGCGGACGATCGACTCGGGTATGCCCGGCGCGATCACGATGAGCAAGAGGATCACGGAGCCGGCAAAGAAGTATGGGCTCCATCGCTCGAGGTTCGACGGCCGGCACCACGGCGACCAGATCACGGCCGCAGCCGCCACGAGCCCGACCACCAGATACATCAGGTGGCGCGCAGCGAAACCCGGCTCCGTCGTGCCGATCGCCGAGATGCCGATCACGGAGAGCGCCAGCGCCGGCACGACCACGAGGATCCCCGGATTCAGGAGGCGCTCCAGGCTCACGCGTGGCGATCCCGAACCCTTGAACTCGCTGGCAGCCAGGCGCCCCATCAGCGCACGCCCCCGGTGGTGGCCAGGCTCCGGTCCTTCGTCGCGGCATCGGGGAACTGGACGAGCGACCGCGAGCGGAGCGCGTCACCGAGATATCCCTCGTCGGCGCACGCACGCACGAGCGCTGCAGCGATCGGGCCCGCCGACTTGCCGCCACCGCCGCCGTGATCCACGAAGGTGCAGAACGCGATGCGCGGCCTGCCATCGGCACGCGCCCCGACAAAGCCGGCCGCCCATGAGTGGTCCTTGGAGGTGATCACTTCACGGGTGCCATCGGCATGGGTGATCACCAGCGGGCTCGTCTCGGAGGTGCCCGACTTGCCCCAGACTCGGATGCCGGCAAGATCGAACACCGGTGTGCGCCGGTCACGCGTCCCGACATGGTGCAGCGTGCCGTACTCCGCATCGATCGAGAGCCGCAGGCCTTCCTTGATCGTGGCCATCATGGCATCAGGAACGCCAAGATCGACGCGCGATCCACCGCCGCCGCGCAACACGCTTGGCCGGATGGAGACGCCATCGCGCGCCAGCGTGGCGTAGGCGTTCGCCACCTGCAGCGGCGTGACGCGCATGTCGCCCTGGCCGATGCCGAGGGAGATCGTCGTCTGCCGATCCTTCGAGGACTCGATCTGCATCAGGTCCCGTTGGCGGATCGAGCCCGCCGACTCGCCAACCCGCTGCACGACGGCGGACTCCGACAGCCGCTCGTAGTCGAGCCCGACACCGAGTGTGCGACCGAATCCCCACGAGGTGTAGCCCTTCATGAGCTTGCGCGGGCCGAGACGGTCGGCCAGCGTGTAGAAGTACATGTTGCAGCTTCGTGCGATCGCCTCGGCGGGTTCGAGCGGACCGTGGTGATTGGGGGTGTTGAAGGGCCGGTAGATCCAGCATCGTGCGTGTCCGTGCACACCGGGGAAGAAGTGCCCGGTGCAATCGATGACCGTCGATGGCGTGGCCAGGTCCTCGGCCGCAGCACACGCGATCACGATCGGCTTCATCACGCTGCCCGGCTCGAACGATGCCCCCATCGCGCGGTCCATCCACGGCGTGAGCGCGAGCCGCTGCCGCGGACTGAGTCGATCGTGGTCATCGAGGTCTGGCCAACTCGCCATGGCGAGGATCTCACCCGTCTCGACATCGATGGCCACGGCAGCTGCCGCGAGCGGCGTGCCGTACTCCTGGTCCGGCTGGGCATGGAACCCCTGCACCACGGTGAGCCCGAAGGCTGGCTCGAGGATCGCCTCGACGCGCGCCTGCAGGGCGGCATCGATGGAGAGTTGCACGCGGTCACCGGGCACTGGCTCCTCGCGGATGGGCTCATCGGCGCCGACGGGTGTGCGCACACGACCACGCTTGCCTCGCAAGCGATCATCCTGCGCACGCTCGATGCCGGTGACCCCGACGACATCGGGACCCGGCTCATACCCACCAAGGTCCACGGTGAAGTCGCCATCCCGGACGCGATAGATCGGTCGGCGCTGCGCATCCTCGGCGCGTGCCTCGGATCGCGTCACGCCGATGATGCGCGAACCGACATTGGTCACGCTCATCCGCACGGGGGAGTCACTCCGCAGGCCCATGGGCAAGCCGTCGCACGGCAGCTCCACGATCGCCTCGGCATGCGGATACCGACGCACACGGCTGTCGAGCACGGTGATCGCGCCGGGTGCACGATCCGCAAGCTTGCCGAAGGCGAACGCGGTGGCATCGTCCACACCGCGCAGCACCGCGTGGTACTGCGTCTTCTCCTGCACCGTCTCGCTGCGGAAGTCAGCGCGGGATTCCTCGCCGTAGAGGTCGACGCGCCGGGCCTGATCCCGCTCATCCTTCTGCTTCTGGATCAAATTGACGCGGTCCTTGAGGGCGACGATCGCCTCATCACGCTCGGCGGCCGGCATGCCGCCCACGGTGACGATGGCGTTGAGCACATCGGCCCATGCGGCGTCCCATGTCGCACACGCCGCCTGCTTGCGACGCTCGCGCTCCTCCAGCGGAAGCTTGAGCCAGGCGCGGCGGCCACCCGCTGCCTTGACCTCTTCGGCGGTGGCCTGCTGCATGGCCCAGTCACCGTTGATCGCGCTCCAGTGCAGGGCCACGTCGTAACTGGCTGCATCCTCGGCGAGCACGCGGCCCTGCCGGTCGACGATGGTTCCACGCAGCGTGGGCAGGAACTCACTCTGCTTCACGCGACCCATCGCGCGCTCAAGGCGACTCTCGTGCTCCAGCACCGCCAGACGCCAGAGTTGCGCCAACAGCCCCACGACGACCAGCAGCAGGCCGATCGACAGCATGACCAGCCTGCGCTGGAACATGCCGAACTGGCTCGATTGAAGCATCGCCATCCCTCGCTGGCCTCCTTGCCGTGCGACCGGTGCGTTGAGTGTACGAGCGGCTCGCCGAACCGTTCAACGGGAATCGCTACCATTCGCCGCTTTCCCCAGAAGGGCACCCACCATGGAATGCGGCATCGTCGGACTCCCCAATGTCGGCAAGAGCACCCTCTTCAACGCTCTCACGGCAGCGGGGATCGAGGCCGCGAACTACCCCTTCTGCACGATCGAACCCAATGTCGGCGTGGTGAGCATCCCCGACCACCGGCTTGAGGTGATTTGCGGCTTCATCAAGACCCAGAAGGTCATCCCCGCAGCCATGCGGCTGGTCGACATCGCCGGCATCGTGAAGGGTGCCAGCGAGGGCGCGGGGCTGGGCAACAAGTTCCTCAGCCACATCCGCGAGGTCGACGCCATCCTGCATGTGGTCCGATGCTTCGAGGACGGGGATGTGCTCCATGTCGACGGCGGGGTCGATCCGGTCCGTGACATCGGCACCATCGAGACCGAGCTCATGCTGGCCGACCTGCAATCGATCGATGGCATGCTCGATAAGGCCCGTCGCACGGCCAAGGGCGGTGACAAGGAGGCCATCGCCAAGGTCGAGCTGCTCGACCGCTGCCGGGCATGCCTGGATGCCGGCCGTCCCATCCGCGGCCTCGACCCCACCGCCGAAGAGACCGCCATGCTGCGGTCGCTCGGCATGATCACGGCCAAGCGCGTCCTGTTCGTGGCCAACGTCGATGAGAACGATCCGCAGGGCAGCGGCCCGCTGGTGCAGAAGGTCCGAGCCTATGCCAGGGAGAACGGCGGGTCGGTGGTCGTCGTCTGCGCGAAGATCGAGAGCGAACTGGCTGAACTGCCCGAGGCCGACAAGAACGAGATGCTGGCGGGCCTCGGCATGGCCGAACCGGCGCTGGCCAATGTGGCACGCGCGGCGTACGAGCTGCTTGGCCTGCTGAGTTACTTCACCGCGGGCGAGAAGGAAGTGCGTGCGTGGACGATCCACAGGGGGTTCACCGCCCCGCAGGCCGCCGGCGTGATCCACACCGACTTCGAGCGTGGCTTCATCCGGGCCGAGGTGTACACGATCAAGGACCTGCAGGAACTCAAGAACGAGAAGGCCATCCGTGAAGCGGGACGCATGCGCGCCGAGGGCAAGGCCTATGTCGTGAAGGATGGCGATGTCTGCCACTTCCTCTTCAATGTCTGATGGCGAGGCTGCCGAGCGGCTGGACGCTCAGGAGAAGGTGACATCGAGCGCGATCGCTTCGTGCATCCGCTCGAGGTAGCGATCGAACGGGATCTCGACCGCCCCCAGGGCAAGAACATGCGGATTCGCGTATTGCGAGTCCACGAGCGCGAAGCCTGATCGGCGCAGTCGCTTCATGAGCGCGGCGAACGCGACCTTGCTCGCGTCACGCGCCCACGGCTCACGGACGGTGAACTTGCTCTCGCCGAAGAACGCGCCGCCGAGCGCCACGCCGTACAGGCCGCCCGCGAGCCGATCGCCGACCCACGCCTCGACCGAGTGGGCGATGCCGAGCCCATGCAACTCGTGGAACGCCGTACGGATCCGTTCGCCGATCCAACTTCGATTCTCGTTGCTCCGGTCCGTCGCGCACGCGGCAACCACCGCATCGAAGGCGGAGTCGATGCGAATCTCGAAGTGACCGTTCCGGATCGTTCGTGCGAGCCGTAGGCCCGGCTGCCATGCCTGCGGCTCGAAGACGGCCCGCGGATCGCAGGTGAAGTAGTCCACGCGCCCGGTGTCGGGATCGGCCATCGGGAACGCGCCCTGCGCATAGGCCGAGAGCAGCATCTGTGGCGAGAGGTCGGCTTCCGGGCGCTGGCGGGTCACCAAGGCATCATCGCTCGCCGTGCAGTCGAGTGCCAGAGCATTCCGTCAACCCGCCGTGACCGGCTTGGCCCTGGGCCTGCTGATCACGCGGACCTGGGCGAACTGGCGGTGGCCGCTCATCCCACTGTGGTGGCCGTAGCCGGACTGGCGGGCACCGACCCACGGCGAACCGCTCGCGCCGCCGCAACCCTGGTTCACGCCGACCATGCCGATGTGCAGGCGCTCGGCCACTTCGCGGGCGCGCTCCTCGTCGCGACCGAAGACCGCGCCGCCGAGGCCGTACGGTGAATCGTTGGCCAGGCGCACCGCCTCGTCGATCTCGCGGTAGGTCATGATGCACGCGACCGGACCGAAGGTCTCTTCCTGCATGATCGGCATCTCGTGGGTCACGCCCGTGAGGACGACGGGCTTGACGAAGTTGCCGCCGCCGTCGCCACCGCACTCGACCGTGGCACCGGTCGCCTCGGCGAGCGAAACCTGCGCCAGCACATGCTCCTTCTGGCGCGCGTTGACCATCGGACCGATCTGCGTTCCGGCCTGCATGCCGTCGCCGACCACGAGCTGCTGCGCGCGGTCGATCACGGCCTTCGTGAACGCGGGCGCGATCGACTCGTGGACATAGATGCGCTCGGTGCTCACGCAGACCTGTCCCGCGTTGCGGAAACTGTTGCGGGCTGCAAAGGCGGCAGCGGCATCGACATCGGCATCGGGAAGGACGACCAGCGGATCCTTGCCGCCAAGTTCGAGGATGAGACGCTTCAGACCCCCCGCCGCAGCCTGCATGATGTGCCGGCCGGCCGAGCGGCTGCCCGTGAACGCAATGAGATCGATGGGCGCGGCGACGAGCGCCTTGCCCTGCACCTCATCGCCGATCGCGACCTGCAGCACATCGGGCGGCAGCACAGCCATCAGGCACTTCGCCCACTCGAGCGCGCAGAGCGTGCTGAGTTCGCTCGGCTTGAGGATGACCGTGTTGCCCGCGACCAGCGCAGGCACCACCGTGTCGCTGCACATCAAGACCGGAAAGTTCCACGGCGTGATGCAGACCGCCACGCCGAGCGGCGCGTAAAGCATCGTCGTCACGGTGCGCTCGTCCTCGAGCGACTCCGGCCGAAGCGCCGCGACGATCTCGGTGCACGCTTCCTCGAGTCCGCTGGCGGTATGGTTGGCCTCGCCCTGCGCTTCGGCGATCGGCTTGCCCATCTCGCGCGTGATCAAGTCGCCGATGGCGCCGCTGCGCTCCTTCATCGCGGCGGCAGCGCTCGCCACGAGCCGTGCGCGCTCGTCCAGCGGGATCGCGGCCCAACTCCGCTGCGCCTGCCGCGCGCGGTGGACCATCAACCCGATCCCCTCGATCGATGTGGATTCGAGTTCCCCGACCAGGTCGCCCGTTGCAGGGTTCGTGATGCGCAGCATGGGAGCGATCGTAGGACCACCCCTGATCGCATCGCGTTGCACACCAGCCCCCGGCACTGCCAGCAAGGCGGATTTGGGACATGGTCCGCCGATGGCTTATAGGACGATGAAGGGCCAGACACTGCCTCGACCCCGTCGCGGAGCGTCACGCGAAGCCGGGTCGCGCGTGCGCATCGAGGGCTTCCCTCGGTGCGACCACCTCGCTAGCATCCCCCCTCCTCACGAGAGGGCCGTTGGTGACAGCAACCAGTCAGGTTCTGGCGCCACATGGGGTTCCAACGCGGCTTGCGGAACTCCAGCCTTGAGGATGCCGCGGATCGGCCTGGTGCCTGCCGCGTCAGCAGTTCGCTCGTTGCACGCGCAGGGCATCGCCCCTGACACGACTCGTCCATACCATCAGGTCGGCCTGGTCCAGGCCCATTGGCCCGTGGTGTAACGGTAGCACAGGAGATTTTGATTCTCCTTGTCCTAGTTCGAATCTAGGCGGGCCAGTTACTCCCCCCCCAATTCCTGATGGCCGGACCTCGAAGGGAACGCGCCATGACGACGAACCCGAACGCCCCCGCCGCCGTCATCCTTGCTGCAGGCAAGGGTACGCGCATGAACAGCGACCTTCCCAAGGTCATGCACACGGCATTCGGCCGCCCGCTGGTCGAGTGGGTCGTGCTCGCGTGCCGCGAGGCGGGCGTCAGCCGGATCGTGCTCGTCGTCGGCCACGGTGCCGAGGTGGTGCGTGCGCACTTCGCCGGGCAGCGCGACATCGATTTCGTGGTGCAGTCGCCGCAGCTGGGGACGGGTCACGCCGTCGACCAGTCACGCCCGCTGCTTGACGCGGAGCCTGCACGCGAACTGCTGGTCCTCTGTGGAGACGGGCCGCTCATCCGAGGGTCCACGCTGTGCGCACTGCTGGCAGCGCACCGGTCGGCCACTGCTTCGGCCACGCTCGCCACCAGCGTGATCGACGAACCCGCCGGCTATGGCCGCATCGAGCGCGATGCGAGCGGTCGCTTCCTTCGCATCGTCGAGCAGAAGGACGCCACGCCGGCGCAACTGGCGATCCGCGAGGTGAATCCCAGTTACTACTGCTTCACCGCGGGCGACCTCTTCCGCACGCTCGCGCGAGTCGACAACAAGAACGCCAACGGCGAGTACTACATCACCGACACCTTCGGCCTCCTCCGCGATGAGGGGCGTACGGTGGCGGTGGTCGCTGCCGTACCCGCGTCCGATGTCCTGAGCGTGAACACCCCGGCCCAGCTCGCCGAGGTCAGCGCCATCCTCGAAAGCCGCACCGCGGCAGGAGTCCGGGCATGAGCACCACCGACCGCGATGGCATGAAGATCTTCGCCGGCAGCACCGGCCGAGCGCTCGCCCAATCGATGTGCGCGCACCTGGAACTGCCACTCGGGCAGGCCACCACGATCGTGTTCCCCGATGGCGAACTGATCGTAAAACTCGAGGAAGATGTCCGCGGCCGCGATGTGTTCGTGGTGATCTCCACCTGCGAGCCCGTGAACAGCAGCGTGATGGAACTGCTGATCTTCATCGACTGCCTGCGTCGCGCCAGTGCCAAGCGCATCACGGCCGTCATCCCCTACTTCGGCTACGCGCGCCAGGACCGCAAGGACGAGGGGCGCGTGCCGATCACCGCCAAGCTCGTGGCGAACCTGATCACCAAGGCCGGCGCCGACCGGGTGCTGTGCATGGACCTCCATGCCGCGCAGATCCAGGGCTTCTTCGACCTGCCTGTGGATCACCTGAGCGCCTCTCCGGTGATCGCTGACCACTTCCTCCGGCTCAAGCCATCCTTCGGCGAGGTGTGCGTCGTCAGCCCCGATGTCGGCAATGTCAAGGTGGCGAACATGTACGCCAACCTCCTGCACGCCGACCTGGCGATCATCGACAAGCGCCGCACCTCGGGCTCGTCGGTCACGGTCAAGAACCTGATCGGCGATGTCGAGGGGCGCACGGTGCTGATGTTCGACGACATGATCTCGACCGCCGGGACCATCTGCGAGGCGGCGAAGGTCGTGCGTGAGCACGGTGCCCGTGCCGTGTACGCGGCCTGCACCCACCCGCTGCTCGTGGGTCTCGCCACGCAGAGGCTCAGCGAGCCGCTCGTCGATGGCGTGGTCGGCTGCGACACGATCCCCGACGGACCGCGCTTCGAGCCGATCGCCCACAAGTTCACCATGCTGTCGGTCGCCCCGCTGCTCGGCGAGGCGGTCCGTCGCATCCACAACGACCAGTCCATCAGCGCGCTGTTCAAGCATGGCCTCGGGGCCAAGCGCTGAGTCCCCAACCACACCCCGAACCAACCCAAGGAGTTCACAACACATGGCATCCACCACCCCGACCGTCGCCGCCGCCCTGCGTGAGCGGCTGGGCACCCGCTACACCCGTCGCCTCCGCGCACAGGGCATGCTGCCGGTGGTCATCTACGGCCACGGCGAGAAGCCCGTCTCTGCGGCGGTCAACGCCAAGGAGATGCTCGGGCACCTGCACCACGGCAGCCACGTCATCACCGTCGCCCTCGGCGGCACCAGCCAGACCTGCCTGGTCAAGGAACTGCAGTTCGGCTACCTCGGCGACGACATCATCCATGTCGACCTCGCTCGCGTGAACCTCGACGAGATCGTGCGCGTGAATGTGCGCATCGAGTTCTTCGGCGAGTGCGCCGCCTCCAAGAAGCCAGGTGCCGTGCTCACCCATGACCTGGCCGAACTCGCGATCCACTGCAAGGTGCGCGACATCCCCGAGTCCGTGCGTGCCGACCTGTCGGCCATGCAGGGCGAGATACTCATCGCGGGCGAACTCAAGCTGCCTGCCGGCGTCACGCTGGCGATCGATGCACACGCCCCCGTGGCCCGCGTGATCATCATCGCCGAGGAAGTGGCCGGAGAAGCCGCAACACCTGCCGGAGAAGCCGCAGCGCCCGCTGGAGAAGCCGCAGCGCCCGCCGGAGAAGTGAAGAAGGCTGGCGACGGCGACGCAGCGAAGGCCGCTGCGCCGAAGAAGTGAGACCATCCATCGACTGAAGGACCATGAAGCTTGTCGTCGGACTCGGCAACCCAGGCAACGACTATCGCGGCACCCGGCACAATGCCGGGTTCGAGGTGGTCGATGCCCTCGTCACGCGCCATGCACGCGACGAGGGGCGAGAACGCTTCGGCGCGATCTGCTGGGAAGCCGAACTCCGTGTCGACGGCGTGCAGGACAAGGTGCTGTTCATGAAGCCATTGGCCTTCATGAACCTCTCGGGGGATTCCGTGGCGCAAGCCATGCGGTTCCACAAGCTCGACGCCGCGCGCGACCTCCTGGTCGTTGCCGATGACCTTGCCCTGCCCGTTGGCCACATCCGTCTGCGCCAAGATGGCGGGAGCGGTGGCCACAACGGGCTCGCCGACATCGCGGTCAAGCTGTCCAGCGGCAACTGGGCACGCCTGCGCGTGGGCATCGGCAAGCCAATCGAGCACATGTCGCAGGTCGCGCATGTGCTCGGACGATTCAGTGCCGAGGAACGGCCCTCGTTCGATGCATCGATCGCCTCAGCCTCCGAGGCCGTCCTGGCCTGGCTCGATCGCGGCGCCGCCGCCGCGATGAATGCGTTCAACACCAAGGTGCCTGCACCAACCCCAGGTCCGCACGGTGCAGGACCGCAGACCGACAGCGCGTCGTCATCGTGACGGCGCATCAGAACCCCAACCACCACAAGGTAACCACCATGACCGAGACCCGCACCGCCCAGTACGAGGGCATGTTCCTCTTCCCGCAGTCCGCCGTCGCCGACCTGCAGGGCACCGTCGAGACCGTGAAGCAGATGCTCACGGCACGCGGCGCCACCATCTGCAGCATCACCAAGTGGGACGAGCGCCGCCTCGCCTACGACGTCAAGGGCAACAAGCGCGGCCTGTACATCCTCGCCTACTTCACCGCGCCCACCGCGATGCTCAAGGAGATCGAGCGTGACTGCAACCTGAACGAGCGCATGCTGCGGTCGCTCGTGACGCGCGCGGACCACCTGACCACCGAGCAGATGAACGATGCCGAGGGTCAGGCCAAGCTCGCCATGGAAATGAAGCTGCGTCGCTCCGAGGGCGATGAAGCCAGCGAGGCCATGGCTGCCCCTGCCCCCGCGGCAGAGTGAGTCATGCCTTCCGAGCGGTCGCGCCTGCGCGCAACCGCCCGGGGCCAGCCACGCCGCACCACATCGATCGAACAGGGCCGTGCCTCCGGGTGCGGCTCCCTTTTCATGATGATCCGCCGAAAAACGCGCGGATTCCCGGGGGCGGCGTCACGGCTGACTAGGATGCCCGTTCATCGAAGGAGAAACAATCCATGGCATCATTCAACAAAGTCATCCTGCTCGGCAACCTCACCCGCGATCCCGAACTCAAGCATGTCGCCGGCAACCAGGCGGTGGCTGAGCTCGGCCTCGCCGTGAACCGCCGCTTTCGCACCAAGGACAACGAAGAGCGCGAAGAAGTCACCTTCGTCGACTGCGAGGCGTGGGGCCGCACGGCCGAGGTGCTCAAGCAGTACCTCACCAAGGGCAGCCCCATCTTCATCGAGGGCCGCCTCAAGCTCGACCAGTGGGAGAGCAAGGAAGGCGAAAGGCGCTCCAAGCTGCGCGTGGTGATCGAGAACTTCCAGTTCATCGGGAGCCGTGGCGAGGGCTCGGGTACGGGCGCCAGCGGCCATGCCCGTGCCAGCCGCGGCTCGTCGGGTGGTGGTGGTGGCAGCGGCGAACACGTGCCGCTCCCGAGCGACGACATCCCGTTCTGACCCCTCAGTCACGAGCGCGCATGTCGGCATGGAACTGGGCAGCACGCTGGGCATCGAGCTCGGCGGAGAGCCTGACATCGAACAAGGCCTGAAGACTTCCGGTGTGGACCCAGTGCGTCGGAGCGCTTGGTCCACACCCTGTTATTCCCACTCAAGCGCTGGCTCTTCCTGTGTGCACCCCGGCCAACCCATGACAAGCGTTGGCGAAGGGGCTGCCAAGGCTTGCCGCAAGGCGCGGGCCATGCCATACTGCGCGGCTCACAACTCGTTTCTCCGCCTGTGCATGGTTTGCACATCACGCTGGGGCTCGGCGGGCTCCTAACTCTCGTTCACGAAAGGACAACGACCCATGGCATCCCACATCGAATTGCTGCTGCTCGACACCGTTGAAAACCTCGGCCTGGTTGGCGAGGTGGTCCGGGTGCGCCAAGGCTTCGCGCGCAACTACCTCCTGCCCATGCTCCTCGCTGAGCACCCCACGCAGGAGAAGATCGAGTTGCTCAAGGCAGCCCGTGCGCGCGCCGAGGCTGAAGTGGCCAAGCAGCGTGCCGAGCGCGCTGCCCTCATCGAGCGCCTCGTCGGAGTCACCGTCACGCTCGTCCGCTCCACCAACGACCAAGGCCTGCTGTACGGCGCGGTCACGCAGCGCGACATCAGCGATGAACTCATCAAGATGGGCTTCGGCGTCGATACCCGTGCCGTGCGGCTGAGCCAGCCGTTCCGCCGCGTCGGTTCGGGCTCGGTGGCCATCCAATATGACCGCGATCTGCGCACCGACATCGATGTCATCGTCAAGAGCGATCGCGTGCTGGAGATCGACCGCAAGCCCGAAACGACCGAAGAGGCCCCAGCACCCACCACCGAGGAAGCGGCCGCCGAAGGCGACGCCCCCAAGGTGAAGGCCAAGAAGGCCAAGAAGGCCGAGAAGGCTGAGAAGGCTGAAACGGCTGAGAAGGCCGAAACGGCCGAGAAGGCCGAGAAGTCCGACAGGGCCGGGAAGGCTGAGAAGGCCAAGAAGGCCAAGAAGGCCGACGCTGAGTGAGTGGACGAGCCGGCCCGCACGGGTCTGCGCTGCGCTCACGCTCCGTTCGCCTGGCGCCAACGCACCAGCGGCCTGAGCATCAGCAGGATGATCACGCAGGCGCACGAGCCCCATGCGGCGCGTGCGCCTCCTGTCGTGATGCTCGAGATGACCGTCCATCCAGCCAGCGCCAGGTAAATCGCCGGCACAAACGGGTAGAGCGGCACCCTGAAGGGTCGCGGCGCATCGGGCATCGTGCGCCGCAGCACGAAGAGCGCCGCCACCGTCAGCGCACTGAACACATTCACGAGCACGGTCAGCAGGTCCAGCAAGTCCCCCAGCGAACCGATCGCCAAGGCCGCTCCCGAGAGCCCTGCGACCACAATCAGGGCGCGCTGTGGCACGCCGTCGGGGCGTCGCAGGCCAAGCCATGCCGGGATCTCGCCCGCCCGAGCCATCGACTCCAGGATCCGCGCACCGGTGATGACCCCCGACACGACCGTTGACAACAACAGGAGCGCAATGGCAGCCGTCATCGCCGTGCCGACTTCCGGGCCAAAGAGGAGCCCCGCCGCCACCGAGCCGATCGCCCGCATGCCCGATCCACCAGCCTCGACCATCGCGCCCGGGTCGATCACCCTCAGATACGCCACGTTCACACCCAGGTAGAGGGCCGTGACCACCAGAATCGAGGCGACCATGGCCAGCGGGATCGTGCGCCCCGGATCGCGCAGGTCCCCCGCAATGTCGGCACCGGTCGACCAGCCCAGATAGGCGAAGCTCACCAAGAGCACCGCCGTTGCCACCTGCGGCGACGCCAGCGTGGGTACGACGCCCGAAGGGGCGGCAACGAGCCGATCGGTCACCTCGACCGAAAGCCCACCGATCACGAAGGCTGCGATCACCGCGACCTTGACCACCGCCAGGACGGTGTTGGAGGCAAACCCCAACCGGAGCCCTGGCAGCTGCGTCACGAGCGCCAGCAGGATGGCACCGGCCGCCAACGCCGTGTCGGGGAGATCGGTGGGGATCAACTTGTCGACATACTCAGCCAGGAAGAGCGCGACCACTGCCGTGGAGAGCAGGTAACCCGCCAGGATGGTGACCGTGGCCGCGAGGTAGCCCACGGTCGGCCCATAGGCGCGGCGGGCCCCCTCGATGCTCGCACCTGAGCAGGGCAGCATCGAAGCCAGTTCCGCCAGCGACAAGCCACCGCACAGTGCAAGCACGCCGCCGATGACCCACGGCAGGAGCACCCCAGAAGGCGAACCGACCGAAGCACCGAACTGGCCAGTCAACGCGAAGATCCCGCTGCCGACCATGGCCGCCACGATCATGCCCGTGGCACCGATGGCTCCAAGCACGCGATGCTCGCCTCGGGCCGGTGCCGGAACCGCCGGTGATCGTCGCACCTCGTCCATGCCCGAACGCTAGCAGACGACCATCACCGATTTGTGGAGGCCTCCAGCCTCCGAGGTCGATGACCGCGAGGCGCGGGGTGATGCCCCGGCGGAACCCTGCGACCGGCGCCTCCCGCGTCGGGCCTGAGACCTTGGGAGCATTGTCATGACCGCCATCATCAATCGTCGCGAATGCCTTCCGTCGACTCGCAAGTCGGTCACCCACAAATTCTCGATCAACAACTTTGAGGGCTACCTCACGGTCGGCCTCTTCGACGATGGCCGTCCTGGCGAGGTCTTCATCAAGATGAGCAAGGAGGGCTCGACGCTCTCCGGACTCGTGCAGGGCTTCTGCCGTGCCTTCAGCCTCGCGCTGCAGCACGGCCTCACGGTGCGTGATGCCTGCGACCGCTTCCGCGGCATGCACTTCGAGCCGAGCGGGGCCACCAACAACCCCGAGATTCCCGAAGCCAAGAGCATCCTCGACTATGTGGCGCGCTATCTCGAGATGAACTACTGCGGCGCCCGCGCAGCCTGCTGAGCCACGGATCGAGCCGATCACCGGCGCGCAATGGCGGGAGATCCAGCAGCGGTGCCACTGGCAGATGGTGCCAGCCGGCGAATGAGCACCGTCGCAAGTGACTCCGGCTCCAGGAACGGCTTCGGAGGCCGCCAGTACACATCCTGCAGGCCAGCGGCATCGGGCGAACCGATCGCCTTGACCGTGCCCTGCACGCCATGCATCGCGACCATCAGCTCGCGCGGCAGCGACGCGCGGAAGACAACATCGGGATCCCGCACCACGACGCTGCGTATTCCCTGCAGCGCAGCGGCCAGCCTCACCTGGGCGAAGCGAAGGCATGTGGCCGCCACCGGGGGTGCCTCGCCGTAGGCACCAGCCAGGTCCTGACCGACCGCCTCGAGCCCCGCCATCGTGCGCGCGCCACTGATGCGGCGGTAGGCCTCCATGCGACGGCGATCACTCGGGATCCACGCCTTCGGAAGGTGTCCATGCAGCCCGATCTCGATGATGGTGTCGAGCGCCTCCACACGAGGGGCCTGCTTGAGGTCGCCCACCGTGCGCTCCAGCATCTCGCAGTACATCTCGTAGCCCACGGCCGTGATGTGGCCCGACTGCTCTGCTCCGAGCAGGTTGCCGGCTCCGCGCATCTCGAGATCGCGCACGGCGATGCGGAAACCTGCACCGAGCATGCTGTGCTCCTCAAGCGCATTGAGCCGCTTCATGGCCTCGGGCGTGGGTGGCCGGCCCTTGGGCAGGAGCAGGTAGCAGTAGGCGCGGTGCCGGGAGCGACCGACGCGCCCGCGCAGTTGGTGCAGCTCGGAAAGCCCGAATCTCCCGGCATCGTCGATGATCATCGTGTTCGCGGTCGGGATGTCGATGCCGCTCTCGATGATCGTGGTCGACAGCAGGATGTCGGCCTGCCGGCGCATGAAGGTCACCATGACCTCCTCGAGATCGTGCGACGCCATCTGACCATGACCCACCACCACGCGAGCCTGCGGTGCGATGCGCTGCACCTGCTCGAGCGCATCCGCCATGTCGTAGATTCGATTGTGCACCCAGAAGACCTGGCCCCCTCGGGCAAGCTCACGCGTGATCGCCAGGCCAAGCCGCTTCTCGCTGAACGGCATGACTTCGGTGACGATCGCTCGCCGATCCGGTGGCGGCGTGGTGAGGCTGCTGATGTCACGCAACCCGAGCATGGCCATGTGCAGCGTGCGCGGGATGGGCGTGGCGCTCAGCGTGAGCACATCCGCCGTCAGCCGGAACTCGAGAAGACGCTGCTTGTGCTCGACGCCGAAACGCTGCTCCTCGTCGACAACGACCAAGCCAAGGTCGCGGAACGACACATCCTTCGACAGCAACCGGTGCGTCCCGATGACGATGTCGACCTCGCCCGAAGCGACGGCCGTGAGGATCGCACGCGCCTCGGCATCGCTCTTGAAGCGGCTGAGGCTCTCGATGCGGAATGGATACGCCCGGAAGCGATCGCGGAAGGTCCGCTCATGCTGCTCGCCGAGCACGGTCGTCGGGACAAGGACCGCGACCTGCCGACCCGCATCGACCGCCTTGAAGGCGGCGCGGATCGCGACCTCAGTCTTGCCGAAGCCCACATCGCCGCAGACCAGACGATCCATGGGCCGCGCGCGCTGCATGTCGCGCTTGGTGGCCTCGATCGCACTGAGCTGGTCCTCGGTCTCTTCCCATGGGAACTCCGCCTCGAACTCGCGCTGCCAGTCACCGTCCGCGGGGAAGGCGATCCCCGGCGTGGCGTCGCGCACGGCCTGCACGCGCAGCATCTGGGCCGCAAGGTCCCGGACCGACTCCTGGGCATCGGCGACCTGGCTCTTCCAACGCTTGCCGCCGATGGCCGAGAGCGGCGGCTTGCGCGCACCCGCACCGACATACTTCTGCACCAGCGCGACCTTGCTGATCGGGACATGCAGCACCGATCCGCCATCGAAGTGCAGCGCGAGGAACTCCACATCACCGCCATCGCGACGAGCGTCCTTGAGCGGTGCAAGCCCCTCGTACCGGGCAATCCCGTGATCGCGGTGCACCACATAGTCGCCAGCCTCCAGGTGCAGGAACGCCTCGCGCGTTCGTGTGGGCATGCTCAGCCGGGAACCGCGCCGACGCGCCCCGAAGCGGTGCATCAGTTCCGACTGTGGCACCAGCACCAGACGACCGGGACCATCACCGAAGGCAAAGCCTCGATGCAGATGACCGATGGCAAGATGGACGCGCTCACCACCATCGGTCGTTGCCAGCAGTTCACGCGCGCGCTGCTGCTCTCCCTCGTTGTCGGAGACGAGCCAAGCCTCGCCGTGGCGGGCCTCGTCGGCGAGCATGGCGAAGGCTGCCGACGCCTCATCGGGGAAGACGCCAAGTGCCCCCACGGGCGACTCCATGGACTGCTCTGCACGGGCACTCGTGCTGAAGGCCCCGAGCGAGATGGTGGCGTTGGCCCTCGCGGCGACTTCACGAAGGAGGTCACTCAACGGCACGAGCCCGCGGCCATCGGCCATGCGATCCGCGAACGCCCGACCCTGCTCGGCGAGTTCACCCAGTTCGACGAGGATCGCGCCCCACCCAGCCGGCATGATCGAGGCGATCGTCACGCCCGCGGCGAGCGATGACGCGGCACGCTCCGCCGCAAGGAACGAGGCCGACTCGACCGATCGATCGGTGGCCTGCGTGGCCACATCGATCTCGTGCAGGCGTTCGAGGTCGTCACCGAAGAAATCCAACCGCACCGGCAGGGCGCATCCGAAACCGAAGACATCGAGCAAGCCACCGCGCACGGCGAACTCGCCCGGCTGCTCGGCGACGGCAACGCGCGCGTACCCGGCCTGACCGAGCCATGCCAGCAGCGACGCCTGCCCGACCCGCTCACCCGGTCGCACGGTCCGGAGCACGCCATCGAACGCATCGGGTGCCGGCAAGGCCTGCATCGCCGCAGCGATCGAAGCCACGACCACGACCGGCTCGCTCCCGGCCGTGCGCAGCGACTGCACCAGCTGCAGGCGAGCAAGCATCGATTCCGCGAGCGCCGCCGCATCGCGCGCGCCGAGTTCGAGGGGGGACAGCACATGCGCTCGAGAACCGAGCGACTCCCACTCGGCCGCGACTTCGTCAGCCTCATCGATGTGCGCCACGAGCACGAGCATGGGCCGGCCACTGCGCTCGTGCGCCGCCCACGCGAGCACCGAGGGGCTCGATCCCTGCATCCCCAAGACATGCAGGGACCCGCCCCGACCCAAGGTGGCGGCCATGGACTCGACGATCGGCGATCCAAGGATGGTCGACGCCCACGCGGGCATCACGGGGTGCCCTCGACCCGCAGCCAAGGGCGCAGTGCCGCCAGTCGTGCGGGGCCGATGCCCCTGACGCGAGAGAGGTCGTCGATCGATCGGAACGGACCTCGAGCGATGCGGTCGAGGATGATCGCGCGCGCAAGCGACGGCCCCACGCCTGGCAGCATCGCGAGTTCCGCTCGCGATGCGGTGGATGGGTCGACGAGCCAGCCGATGGGGATCGACGCCCCCTGCGAGACGCCCAGTCGCAGCATGACCACGCACGCCAGCGCCGCGAGCAGCAGCGCCACCGTGCGCCCCGGGCGGCGATCGACGCAGGAGTGGATCATGCCAGCGCTCTGGAGCCGATGCCCAGTGGCTCCTTGAGTCGCTTGCGGATCGAGCAGAATTGCTCCCACGACGGCTTCGGCTTGCCTTCAGCCGTGAGCAACCCCATGGCAGGCTGCGAAGGATCCTTGTCGACCAGTTGGCCCCAGCACACGGTCTCGATGAAGCGCTTGCTGAGCCCGATGGTGACGATCGCCGCGAGCCAGCGTGCCTGGAGCTCAGGGCTCGGGGTCCCACGCCACGCACCGGCGGAGCCCGGCTTGCCAGAACTCGGCAGCCCGACAGCCGTCAGCATGATGGGCACCTTGAGGTGCACCAGGCGCTCGAGCATGGCACTGATCTGCAGGAGATCCCGCACCATGCCGCCTCGTTCCTGGACTCCCTGCAGCACGCGCACCCCGACTGCATCGAACCGCACACCCTCATCGATGAGCATCTGCACCCAGCGCAGCGGCGGGATGGCCTTCGGTGACAACGCGACATCCTCGCCCCACGGGTGTGCGAGCTCGACCATGAGCCGGGCCTTGGGCAGGGAGTGACGAATGGCGACCGCCACCCGACGGGTCAGGTCGACCATGCTTTCGGGTCGCAACGGCACGAAACGGCACTCGTTGAGCCCGACCGCCGTGATCCACATGCCGACCGCTGCACCGTATCGGTGGATGATGGTTGAGCAGAACTGCGCGTGCCGATCCCGCAGCGCGACCTCGTCGTGTCGCTTGGGAATCATCCAGATCGGCAGCACGCCGTCCGAGAGGTCGAGCAGCGGGCCGAGCACGATGCGCTTGCCAGCCTTGGCGGCATAGTGGATCCAACGGTCGAGGTTGGCGAGCTCGTACGAGCCCGGCTGCGGCTCCAAGGCGCGCCAGGGCGTGGGGATCATGAGCAGATCAATGTCGGCCAGGACCGGCGCGAGCCGCAACGGATCCAAGTCGAGATCCACCCGGACCCCGACCGAGGATCTGGACGCGCCCCTCGAGGCGTACCGCATGCACAGTGCTGCGTTGGCGTGTGCGTACGCCAGCAGTTCGCCAGCCTCGATGGCCCTGCGGAGCGCCTCGCGGCTGGCGTGCTCGGCACGCATGAAGTCACGCTCGACCATGGCCTCGGTGAAGAGCTCTCGCGCCTGGTCGAGCCGCTTCAGGGCAGGCTGCGCAAGCGGGTGGTCGGCGAAGAGCCAATCATCGCACTTGGCCAGGCAGAGCCGGATCTGATTGCGGGCCAGTTCAAGGACCAGTCGATAGGGCTGGTCGCGCAACTGCAAGAGACATGTCGCGACCATGGTCGTACCCGCACCCGAATCGAATCCCAGGCAGACCCCTGCGGATCGGGCGTGCTCGACTTGGCAACGCAACTCGCCATCGGTCATGGATACTGCTGCCGGGAGCGGCGTCTCATCCTGCCCAAGCGTGTAGGCCTGTGACAGCGTGGGCTGCACGGCCGTGGCGCTGGTCGCGGGATCGACGGTGAACCGAAGCATCGGGAGAGTGAGTGTATCGGTGCACTGCGCCACGCAACGACTGACCGAAGAACGGCACTACACTCAATTCGATGATGCTGGCCGCCGACGCCCTGTTCTCGACCGACCTGCCGCTGCCCGGGCGCCGTCAAGGCAAGGTCCGGGATGTGTATGCGCTCCCGGGCCGCATGCCCCCCGCGCTGCTGGTCGTGGCGACCGATCGGGTCAGTGCCTTCGATGTCGTCATGCCCACCGCCATGCCCGGGAAGGGCCGCCTGCTGACGCAGGTCAGCCTTGGCTGGTTCCAGTGGCTGCGCGGGCAGCGGTTGGTGGCTGACCATGTGCTCTCGACCGATGTGCCTGCCGAGTGCCTCCATGATCGGGCTCTCACGAGTTCCCTGACGGGCCGCGTGATGCAGTGCCGCGCTGCCCGCGTCATCCCGGTCGAGTGCGTGGCCCGTGGATATCTGGCCGGCAGTGGCTGGGCCGAATACCAGCGACACGGCACTGCATGCGGCATCACGCTTCCCAAGGGGCTGCGTCAGTGCGAACGGTTGCCCGAGCCCATCTTCACGCCCGCAACCAAGGCCGAAGCGGGCCACGACGAGAACATCTCTCCCGCCCAGGCGCAGGATGCCCTCGAGCGCGACCCGACCTGGTCGCGCTTCGGCGGCCGCGCCCTGGCCAAGCGGCTCGAACGCATCACGATCGAGCTCTACTCCCGAGCGGCAGACCATGCGCGTGCACGCGGCGTGATCCTGGCCGACACGAAGTTCGAGTTCGGACTGGCGCTCGATGAGCGCGGCGAGCCGACCGACGACTTGCTGATCGTCGATGAAGTCCTGACCCCGGACTCGAGCCGCTACTGGCCAGCCGATCGCTACGAGGCAGGACGCGATCAGCCCAGTTTCGACAAGCAGGTGCTGCGCAACTGGCTGCTCGACGAGGTGGCTGCGGGACGCTGGAACAAGGAATCCCCCGGGCCCCGCCTGCCGGATTCGGTCGTCGAGCTGACGCTGGAGCGCTATCGCGAGATCGCCTGCATCCTGGCCTGATTCGCTGCCGTGACCGTTGCGCCGCGGCCCGATGGTTGCCCTGCATCATGCGGATCAGCGAAGCGCCGTATCGACCACGTTGCGCAGGAGCATCGCGACCGTCATCGGCCCGACACCGCCTGGCACCGGGCTCAGCCAGCCCGCCACGCCGGCAACCGCCGCGTCCACATCGCCCACGGTCGTGGTGCGACCATCCGCGCCCTTGATCCGATTGATGCCCACATCGACCACGACTGCGCCCGGCTTGATCCACTCAGGCTTCACGAGGCCCGGGACTCCTGCCGCCGCAACCACGACATCCGCCTCACGGCACAGCGCCGGAAGCCCCTGCGTGAACTTGTTCGCGCTCACCACCGTGGCTTCTGCGCGCATGAGGAGCACGGCGATCGGCTTGCCCACGATGTTGCTCGCACCCACGATCACGGCACGGGCACCGCGAAGATCGATGCCGGTGTGCTCGATCATCTCGAGCGTGGCCAGCGCCGTGCACGGCACCAAGCTCCGACGGCCGTAGACCACATTGCCGATGTTGGCTGGGTTCACGCCCTCGACATCCTTCTCGGGTGCGATGAGCGATTGCACGCGCTCGGCATCGATCGCCGGCGGCAGAGGCATGTGCACCATGATGGCACGCACCGACTCATCGGTGTTCATGAGCAGCACACGCCCCGCCACATCCTCGTAACTCGCCTCGGCGGAGAGTTCGTGGAGGTGGTACTCGATGCCGACCTCGGCACAGGTCTTGGCCTGATTGTGGGCGTACAAGGCGGCTCCCCTGTCGGGGCTCGCCAGGACCGCGTCAAGCCGGACCGGGCGCCCAGCGCGCTGGATGCGATCGCGCAGGTCTGCCTTCACTCGGGCCGACAGATCCTTGCCATCGATGGGGCGCGCAGTCATGTCGTGGGGAATCTAACGACCTTGGGGGGCATGGTCCGGCGCGTCCGGTGTGCTAGGCTTCCGACTCCCGAAGGAGCCACCTCATGCTGACCACCCTGCTTGCCTCGATCATCCTCTCCCTGCCTGCCGGACCCATGATGTTCGCACAGGATGCCGCCAAGCCCGTTGCGGCCGACGCCAAGCCCGAGCGCCTGGTGACCGGCATGGACGCACCGCCGCTGTCGGTCCAGGAGTTCATCAAGGGCGATGCGATCGACGGCTTCAAGGACGGGCAGGTCTATGTGGTCGAGTTCTGGTCGACCTGGTGCGGCCCCTGCATCCGCGCCTTCCCGCACCTCTCCGAGCTTCAGAAGCAGTACGGCGACAGGGTGACCATCATCGGCGTCAACATCTGGGAGCGCCCCTACGACGACGGGACACTCGCCAAGGTCAAGGCGAAGGTCGAGCAACAGGGCGAGAAGATGGCCTACACGGTGGCCTACGACGGTCCCGAGAAGAAGTCCGACAAGGCCTGGATGGCTGCCGCCGCTCGCAATGGGATCCCAAGCGCCTTCATCGTGGATCAGAAGGGCAAGGTGGCGTGGATGGGCCACCCGATGCAGATGGACCCGGTGCTCGAGAAGGTCGTCGCCGGAGCGTGGAACCTCGACGAGGCCAAGAAACTCGAGGACGCGGAAGCCAGGGAGAACGAGTCCCGCATGGCCGTCCAGAAGGCCGCACGCGACCTGCTGAAGGCGCGCGTCGCGGCGAAGGAGTCAGGCGACTGGTCGGGCTGGTCGAAGACCATCGACGGGCTGATCGAGTCGACCAAGGGCACGCCGGCCCAGATGCAGTTCCGGATGATGAAGTTCCAGACGCTGATCGGCGCGGCCAACATGCCAGAGCCCGGCTATGAGCTTGGTGCACAGCTCGTTGCCGACGGCACGGGTGATGGGCCGTTGCTCAACGAGATTGCCTGGTTCGCCGTGCAGGACGACTCGGTCATGAAGCGCAACCTCGACTTCTGCCTCAAGGCTGCGACCGCCGCCAACGAGGCCGCGAAGGGAGCCGACGGCGCGATCCTTGACACGCTCGCCCGCGTGCACTGGGAACGCGGCGAGAACGCCAAGGCGATCGAGCTCCAGGAGAAGGCCGTCAGCCTCTCCAAGGACACGCCGATGGCGAAGGAAATGCAGGACACGCTCGAGACCTACAAGAAGGGCAAGTGAGCGGCGCTCACGCTCCCGTGCGATGAAGACACCTCGAAGCCCGGCCTCGCGCCGGGCTTCGTCGCTGCTTGGTTGCGTGCGGCAGCGCGCTTGCTTGTGAGCGCGGCGCGCCAACCGGCGCAGATGGGCCCCGACGCCCGCGTCCTCAGCCTGCGACCTCGACCTCGCGCGACTCGTCCGCACTGCGATAGATCGCCTCGACCAGCGCCTGCACGCGGCGCCCCGCTGCTGCATCGGCATGCGGCTTGGCGCGACCTTCCACGGCATCGATGAACTGTCGGTACTGCTCGTCCCACATCTGGCGCTCAGGATCCTCGGCCGCGAAGTGGGGCTTGAGGTCGACGAGGTGGCCCTCCTCCTCGGTGGCGATCGAAACTTCCTTGCCGAAGACCTGGAACGCAGCACCAGCCTTGGAGCCGATCACGCAGAGACCGTCCTTCAGGTGACCGTCGGGAATGTTGGCCGCCCAGGTCACATTCAGCTCGATGGTCAGGCCGCCATCGCACCGCACGAGGGCCGTCGCGCTGTCCTCGACATCGCATACGCCGTCATACTTCGGCGGGCCCGCCCACATCCAGGTGTAGGTGTAGCCCCGCATCGCCGCACCCAGGCCGCTGCTGGTCGCGCCGCTGGCGCGGATCGGACGCGGCGAACCTGCAAGCCAGAGCGACAGATCGAGCATGTGCACGCCAAGGTCGATCAGCGGACCGCCTCCCGATCGGGCCTTGGTCGTGAACCACCCCCCAAGCCCGGGGATGCCGCGGCGGCGGTAGAGCGCGCACTTGATGTGCTGGATCGAACCGAACCTGCCGGCATCGATGGATGCCTTGACGCACCGCGCTGCCGGACTGCCGCGGCAGACGAAGCCGATCTGGAGGGTGGTCCCTGCGCGTGCAGCGGCAGCGGCGATCTCGTCGCATTGCGCGACATTCATCGCCATGGGCTTCTCGAGCAGCACATGCTTCCCGGCGGCGAGTGCCTTCAGCGCGCACGGGTGATGCTGGTCATTGGGTACGCAGACCGCCACGGCCTTGACCTCCTTGATGGCGAGCAGTTCATCGATGCTCGCGCATGCACGGCCGCCATTGGCCTGCGCGAACTTCCCGGCTCGTTCAGGCCGGATGTCCCAGACCGCCACGATGGGAAGGCCCGCACGGGTCGCCGCCTGAACATGCACGCCGCCGATCCCGCCGCAGCCGATGATGCCGATGCCGAAGGCCATGGTCGCTCCTTGAGTGCTCCGCAAGGCGAAGCGATCCTAGAATAACCCGGCCATGAGCAAGCAGCCCATCGCGATCGTCGGAGGCGGAATCGTCGGCCTCTCGACCGCCTACGAACTCAGCGAGCGCGGCCACGAGGTCGTCGTGCTCGACCGCGAGATGATCCATGACAGCGCCTCGTGCGGGAACGCCGGCATGCTGTCGATCGGCCATCCCCCACTCACGCGGCCCGGCGTGAGCGTGCGTGGACTGAAGTGGATGCTTGATCCGACCAGCCCGCTCTACATCCGTCCTCGGCTCGATCCGGGCCTGATCTCCTGGCTGTGGAACTTCCACCGGCATTGCAACCAAGAGCACCTGAATCGCTGCATGGTCACGCTCTGCCAGATGGGCTGGCGTTCGCTGGAGCGGTTCGAGCGCACGATCGATGCCGAGTCGATCGACTGTGGCTATCGCCGCACGGGCTGGCTCGATGTCGTTCTTCACGAAGAGAACATGGATGCAGCCGAGGACGAGGCCCGCATGCTCGCACCGCACGGTTTCACGCACGAGTGCCTCGACGGCGCGGCGCTGCGGGCGATGAGCCCCTGCTTCACCGATGCCGTCGCGGGCGCCGTCCTCCACAAGGACAGTGCCAACATGGATCCCCGCGCGTACACCAAGGGCCTCGCCCGCGCTCTTGAGCGCCGCGGTGTGCGTGTGCTGACTGGCCCTGGGTGGGATGCAACCGGCCTCGAACGTGATGGAACCGGTCGGATCACCGGCGCCATCTGCGCCAATGGCACCGTCGTGAGTGGTGCAGCCGTGGTGCTGGCGGCGGGTGTCTGGAGCACCGGACTCGCCGGCGATGCGGGTCTGGACCTTCCCATGCAGGGTGCACGCGGCTATCACGTCCAGCTCGACGGCATGCCGGGCCTCCCGGCGACGGCGTGCGTGCTGCACGAGACCTTCATCGCGGTGACCCCGATGGGTGGCCGCCTGCGCTTGGCCGGTACGCTCGAGATCAGCCCGCTCGATGCGCCGCCGATGCCGCGGCGGCTGGCCATGCTCACCGAAGGAGCGCGGGCGTATGTGCGGGGCATCGACGATGCCCGCGCGAGCGAGCACTGGTCGGGCTGGCGCCCCTGCCTGGCCGATGGCATGCCCGCGATCGGCTGGGTCCCGGGTGCAGACGGTCTAGTGATGGCCACTGGCCACGCCATGCTGGGCATGACGTTGGGGCCCGTGACCGGTGAACTCGTGGCCGACCTGATCGATGGTCGTCCACCGTGCATCGACCTGTCGATGGTCGATCCGGCGCGGCTCTCAGCAGCGGTGGAGTGAGTCCAATCGCTACGATACCCGTCATGCGTTGCATTCCCGCTGCACTCATCGTCACCAGCCTGGCCACGCTTCCCGCCTGCACCCGCGAACTCGAGGTCCGCAATCGGGAGCTCGTCACCGAGGTGGATGCCCTGCGCGGCGAGAACTCCGAGTCGCGCCGATCGCTCGAGCGAATGACCGGGCAGTTGGCCGAGCGGGACAAGGCACTCACCGAAGCCCACCGCACCGCGACCGAAGCCCGCGCCGCCGCCGAGGAGTCCAAGGCCATCGCCGTGAAGGCGCAAGGTGACGCCGAAGAGGCCAGGCGCGCTGCCGCCGATGCCGACCGTCGCGCCGCGACCGCCGTTGCCGATGCCAACGCGGCCAAGGATCAGCGCGATGCTGCGCTCAAGCGCATCGACGAGATCACCTCGGAACTCTCCAAGGCCAAGGGCACAAGCGACACGGCCGCCGCCGAACGCACCAAGCTCGATGCCAACCTCGACCAAGCCCGCAAGGATGCCATATCTGCGCGTGAGCAGCGCGACAGAGCCACCTTCGAGCGCGATGAAGCCATCAAGGTGGCCGACGGCATGAAGTCGTCCGAGCAGCCCGAGCCGGAGAGCGGCACTGCGCTCATCGCCATCGTGGGTGCCGTGATTGGTGCCGTCGCGGTCGTGCTCTTCTCGTCGGCCCGGAAGGCCCTCGCAGGCGGCTGATGTTGATCTCGTTCCGCTGGTTCTGTGCGGCTGCGCTGCTTTCGCACGCTGCACTCGGTCAGGATCCCTCCGCGCCCGATCCTGCCCGGCCCAATGCCCTGGTGATCGTGCTTGATCGCGTTGGCACCGGCGATGTCGGCTTCCTCGGATCGACGCTCGGTGCCACCCCGAACCTCGATGCGCTCGCCTCTCGCGGTGCGGTGCTCAAGCGCGCGTATGCAGCATCACCCGAGCCTTCGCCGGCGCGCGCGGCCATCCTCACGGGACGTTGGCCCAACGCGATGGGCTTCGAGTTCGCCATGCCGTTGAGCGAAGAGGCCTCAGCCCCCGACGCTGGGCTGCGCGGCCTACATGCCGGCACGCCCACCATCGGCTCGCCCTTCGCTTCCGGAGGATGGACCACCGGTTTCGTCGGCATGTGGCACATGGGTGTCACGGCAGAGCAGTCACCCATGTCCATGGGCTTCAACTTCGATTGCTTCGTCGCACATGCCACACGGACGCGCAAGCCGCGACCGGGCAAGGACGACGGGTTCTCCCTGCGGAGCCTCGGTGCCGTCGACGAGAGCTTCGAGCGGCTCGAGGATGCGATGACCGGGTGCGCCACGGGCTTCATCGAGCGCGAGCGATCCAAGCCATGGGTCCTCGTGGTGGCGCTGCCCGGGCTCTCGCCTCCGTTGGCGCCGTCAGCAGATGACCTCGCAGCGTTCCCAACGCTCGAGGGCCGTCGTCGCGAGATGGCCGCGTCGCTTCGTTCGCTCGATCGATCGATCGGCGCCATGCTGGCGACCCTGGACGCCACCGGCCAGACTGGGCGAACGATGGTGGTGGTGCTGGGCGACACAGGCGGATCGATGGCATGGGGATCATCGAACGGTCCGTTGCATGGCGACTTCGGCAGCTGCTTCGAGGGCGGGCTGCGCATTCCCATGATCATCGCGCTGCCCGGTCGCATCGCCCCCGGGACGACCTACCCGCATCCCGTCACAGGTGCTGATGTGCTGCCGACGGTGACTGCTGCGCTTGGCCAGCCGGCCCCTGCATCGATCGATGGCGTCGATCTGATGCCCTTCATCAACGGCGACTCACGGGATCTGCCCCACGCCGAAGTGCACTGGCAGTCCGGCATGAGCGCAGCCACGATGTTCTCTGGACTCAAGTACGTCATCCCCCTCGATGGTGCGCCCTCGATCTACCGCATCGATCAGGATCCGAGCGAGTCGATCAACGCCGCCGACGACTCGGTCGATGCCTACACCATGATGCGCGAGCGGCACGAGCGGTGGAGCCAGGCGCTGCCTCCGGCCCGGTGGCTCGCGGATGGGACGATCCCCGAGGCCCTGAAGACACCACCCCCGCCGCCAGCCCTTCCGGACCCGGACAAGCGCCGGACGCGGAAGACGGATCCTGATACCTGAGGCAATCAAGCGGCCGATGGATCGGCTCAGGCCTCACCGGAGCGTCGACCACGCATCCACGATCTCGAAGGCGAGCGCCGCCGCAAGTCGTGCCGTCCGACCATCGGGGTCAAGCGCCGGCGCCAGCTCAGCGAGGTCCGCGCCGCACACACGGCACAAGGCGATGCACCGACGGATGCTCTCCGCCGCCTCGGGGCCGACGCCCAATGGCGTGGGCGCACTCACGCCGGGTGCATAGGCGGCGGCGAAGCAATCCAGGTCGACTGTCAGGTGGACACGATCATGGCGCGCAATCGCCGCCAGCGAGGCATCGATCCGGTCGGGCGCCAGCGAAGCGGGCCCCTGCCACGCATAGCCCTGCTCCTGGGCGCGGGCGAGGAGTGCCGCGGTGTTGCTGGCGCGCTGGATGCCCAGTGCCAGCGCGGCGAACGAGCGACCGTGTGCCGAGCACCACGACTGCATCTGCGAGTAGCTCGTGCCGCTGTTGGGTCCCTCGGCTGGAACGGGGCGGTTGTCGAGGTGCGCATCGAGGTTCACGCTGGCGGTGACGCCATCACGGGGCGTAGAACCATCATGCGTGGCGAGCCCGAGCCAGTGGCCGAACGCGACATCGTGACCGCCGCCAAAGACCAGCGTCCGTGCTCCGCGGGCCTGTGCACTCGACACGCGTCGCGCAAGTTCCTCTTGGGCGCCGAGCACACCATCACCGTCGGCCACCACATCGCCGCCATCGGCAAGCGCGATCGGATGCGCCGGGCATGGCAGGTTCGAGCACGCCCGACGAAGCGTCGTCGGGCCCTCGGCCGCGCCTGAACGCCCCTTGTTGCGGCGCACGCCGGCATCGACCGCGTACCCGATGATGACCACGGTGCCCTGCGCGGCATCACGGCTGTCCCAATCCCAGGGCTGGACCGCTTGGTGCCAACGGCGTGCACGCGGGTCATTGCCGTCGTCGCGGCCGGACCACGCATCGTCTGCGGCGGGGCGCCACGGCATCACTTCTTCTCCTTTGGGCCGCCGAGCAGGCCATCGAGTGCCTTGCCAGCGCCATCCATCAGGGACTTGCTGGCATCCTCGAGGGCCTTGCCGCCATGCTCGCCGATCGTGTCCATCACTCCCTTGACCAGGCCCGCACCATCGCCAAGGTTCGACAGTGCGTCATCGAGCGCCCTCACCGCGCCCTCGGCCAGCTGCGAGGTGCCCTTCGTGACGACCGCGGCCACCACATCATCGAGGATGATCGTGACGAGCTGGTCGCCGAGGTCACCGGACGGGTTGTCCGAACTCACATCATGCAGGACAAGCTCATCCAGCCTGACATCGAGCCCGGTGGGCACCTTCGCCACATCGCCGCTGGCAATCAGGCGCACATGGCGCAGCGTGAGCTCGCGGATCAGGACCTTGGTACCCGAACCGGGTGCTGGCTTGGGGTCTGCCGACGGAGCGGTACCCATCGCCTTCGAGGCGTGGTCGATGATCTGCTGCACATTGATGACGCCATCCCTCTTCTCGAGCCTCAGTTCCAATCCATCAATGAGCATCGACGGGATGACGATGTCGTGACCGAGTGCATCCAGGACGCCGGCTTCGATGTCCATGCGGCCGATGACCAGGCAAGAAGCGGAGGAGAAACCGGCTGGATTGGAGATGCGCAAGGCATCCAGGCTTGTGCTCCGGCGGATGATCCCGATCGATGCCGATGACAGGCCAACCTCCACGCCCAGAAGGCGAGGCCCCGCAGCACGGACCGCCGTGACCACGATCGAGTCGAGGGCAAGCACGGCTGCCACCCCGGCGACGGCCAGCAGGAGCATCAACGCGGCGCCCCAACGCGCGATTCGACGTGCATGTCCCGTCATGCCCGGACGCTACCACGCGGTGAAGGCGGTGGCCGCCTATGATCGTCGCCCCATGAAGGAACCAGACCTCAACGACCCCCGCGTCAAGGAAGCCATGGCCAATGTGAAGTCGCTCTTGGGCTTCGTCGGAGATGACCCGGAGCGCGAGGGCCTGCGCGAGACCCCCAAGCGCGTGGTCAAGGCGATGCTCGAGCACTTCCAGGGATACTCGATGCGCCCCGAGGATGTGCTGTCCAAGACCTTCACCGAGATCGATGGCTACGACCAGATGGTGCTGCTGTCGGACATCGATGTGCACAGCCACTGCGAGCACCACATGGTGCCCTTCATCGGCAAGGCCCATGTGGCCTACATCCCCGACCGCAAGGTGGTCGGACTGTCCAAGCTCGCCAAACTCGTCGAGGTCTATTCCAAGAGGCTGCAAGTCCAGGAGAAGCTCACGGCACAGATCGCCAACGCGCTCGAGGAACACCTCAAGCCGCGTGGTGTCGCTGTCGTCGTGCAGGCACGCCACTTCTGCATGTGTTACCGCGGCGTGCACCAGCCGGGAGCGTGGACGACCACCAGCAAGCTCTTCGGCGAGTTCCTTGAGAGTGCCGCCACGCGAGCCGAGTTCCTGAAGCTGATCGAGCTGCCGCGTCCGGATCGCTGACCGACTCCGGGAACGACACCCGCTCCGGTGCGCCAAGGCCCGACCGCGGCCGGAGCGTGCCGTTAGCATCCTGCGCTCCATGAGCGACAGCCCCAAGACAATGGACGACATCGTGTCCCTCTGCCGGCGCCGCGGCTTCATCTTCCAATCCAGCGAGATCTATGGCGGGATCAACGGTTTCTGGGACTACGGACCGCTCGGCACCGCGCTCAAGCGCAACCTGAAGAGTGCATGGTGGGCCGATGTCGTGGAGCGCGAACTGCTCGGTCCCGATGGCGAGCCCATCGACATCGTCGGCGTGGACTGCACGATCATCATGAACCCCAAGACATGGGTCGCCTCCGGGCACGCCGGCGGGTTCAACGACCCCATGGTCGACTGCCGCGAATCGAAGCAGCGCTACCGGGCCGACCATCTCGTGGTGCTTGGCCGCATGGCCGGCGATGCACGGCTCTGGGCCTTCGTGGAGGGCGATGATGACGCACGCACCCGCGCCACCAAGGCGCTCTGCAAGTACGAGCGCATCGATGCCCCCGGCGCCGACCATGTGCTGCGTCCGTTCACGGCGATCTCCGCCGACGAGCGCGCCCGCTGCATGGGCCCGGCCGCGAACGAGCCCGGCTCCCTCACCGAGCCCCGGCAGTTCAACCTGATGTTCAAGACCCACTGCGGCGCGCTGCAGGACGACGATTCGATGGCCTACCTGCGGCCCGAGACCGCGCAAGGCATCTTTGCCAATTTCTGGAACGTGGTGGACACGAGCCGCGTGAAGATCCCCTTCGGCGTCGCCCAGGTCGGCAAGGCCTTCCGCAACGAGGTCACCCCGCGCAACTTCACCTTCCGCAGCCGTGAGTTCGAGCAGATGGAGATCGAGTTCTTCATCCATCCCTCGACCGCCGTCGAGTGGTATCGCTGGTGGCGTGACTGGCGCTTCGGGTGGTGGCAGTCGATCGGCCTCACGAGCGCGAACCTGCAGCTGCGCGAGCACGACCGCGACGAACTCGCCCACTACGCCAAGAACGGCGCCGGCACGAGCGACATCGAGTACCGGTTCCCGTTCACCTCGCCGGGCTACGGCGAGCTCGAGGGCGTGGCGCACCGCGCCGACTTCGACCTCACGCAGCATGCCAACCACTGCGGCAAGGGCGAGAAGATGCGTTACTTCGACCAGGCCCGCAACGAACGCTACTTCCCGCATGTCGTCGAGCCGAGCGCCGGCGCCGATCGCGGTGCGCTTGCGCTCCTGTGCGAGGCGTACACGCCCGATCCCGCTCGCCCCAGTGGCGTCGTCATGCGGTTCCACCCGCGCATGGCACCGATCAAGGCTGCGGTCTATCCGCTCACCGCCAAGGACGGCCAGCCCGAGATCGCCGAGAAGCTCTATCGGGAACTCCGCCGCAAGCACACCATCGAGTTCGACGAGAAGCAATCGATCGGCAAGCGCTACGCACGCATGGACGAGGCCGGCACCCCCTACTGCTTCACGATCGACGGCGAGACGGCATCGACGGGCTCGGTCACGGTTCGCCACCGCGACACGCTGCAGCAGGAGCGCGTGGCGCTGGACCAGGTCCCGACCTGGCTCGACGAACGCCTGGGTACACCGTAAGCAGGGCGCCCTGCCAGCGAATCGTGCCGGTGCTCACTCCGGGTGCGCCGCAGCGTCGATGCACAGGATCTGGAAGGCAGCCTGGGCGGCAAGCAGCGCCGTGATCCCCTGGGGATCGCGCGACGGGCAGACCTCGACCACATCGGCACCGGCAAGCCGGATGCCCGCCAGCCACCGCAGCGCCAGGAAGAGTTCGGCCGCGCTGAACCCACCGCTCACGGGCGTCCCCGTGCCGGGCGCGCACGATGGATCGCACGCGTCGATGTCCAGCGTCAGGTAGCACTCGTCGTCGCCGAGTCGCGCTCGGAACTCCTGGATGATCGCTGCGACCGATGCGCGGTCCTCGACCCAGCGTGACATGCCCACGACGGTGATCCCCGCCTCGCGACCGAAGTCGAGGTCCTTCAGCGTATTCAGCGGACCCCGCACCCCGAGCGACAGCGTGCGCTTCGGATCGACCACCCCTTCCTCGATGGCACGGATCAGGAAGCTCCCGTGCCCGTAACGCTCGCCCCAGATGACATCGACCGTATCGAGGTGCGCATCGATGTGGATGAGCGGCAGCCCGCTCGACGGCCGGCCCGCGCGCTGCCAGGCCACGCGCAGGTTGGCGAGTGCAATCGAGTGATCCCCGCCGATGGCAAGCAGCCGCGTCAGATCCTGATCACCGAGGCCACTCGCGAAGTCCTGCACCAGCCCGACATTGTCCGAGCAGGAGTACGCCGCCACGGGACTGTCCCCGGCATCGGCCATGCTGAAGCGCTGCGCAAGATCGATGCCCAGCTCCGGGCTGCAGGGCTTGACATACTGGCTCGCGTCACGCACGGCCCGCGGACCGAAGCGCGCACCCGGGTGGTAGGTCGTGCCACCATCGAAGGGGACACCGTAGATGCACCACTCGACCGGCTGATGCTCGGCGCGCACGCGATCCAGCTCGGGAAGCCGCATGAAGGTGGGCAGCCCGCTGAACCTCGGTCGCTCGCGTCCACTGGGCAGGTCGGTCGGCATGTCGTGCTCCTCTTCAGGTGCTGGGCATCAGCCCAGCCAGGTGTCGTCCCACAGGGCGCCATCGGGCACCGCAGCGGCATCGCTTGATTCTTCGAGGTGGGCGATGGGTGCAGCGCAGGAATCCACGCTGAAGGCGGCAGCCGGACGGTGGTTGCCGCTCAAGCCGAGTCCGCCGAACGGCAACGCACTGCTCGCGCCGGCGGTACCCACATTCCAATTGACGCAGCCTGCCTCGAGGCGCGGGCACAGCGCCTCCCAGCGTGCCCGGCTCGCGGTGAAGACGCTCGCCGCCAGGCCAAACCGCGAGGCATTCGCCTGCTCGAGCGCGTCCTCATCGTTCCTCGCCACGGCGAGTTGCACGATGGGGGCGAAGACCTCCCCATCATGCTCAAGCGTCAGGCGCGGCCACTTGAGGATGCCCGGTGTCATGAACCAGCCCGGCCGATCCAAGGCCGACGCACGCAGCAGGATCGTGGCCCCACGCGAGACCGCGCCGGCCTGGAACTCCAGCGCCGCTCGCCTGGCCGCCTCCGTCGTCAGCGGACCCATGAAGGCCGGAGCCGCGCCATCGCCCTCTCCGACCAGCAGCGTGCTCGCCATGCGGCAGAACGCGGGGATGAACCACGGCGCTGCCGACTCGTGCACGACGATGCGTCGCGTGCAGGTGCATCGCTGACCAGTCGTGGCGAAGGATGCGCGGGCGCACTCGAGCACGGCCTGCCGACGATGTGCATCGTCCAGCACGATGGCGGCATTGCTGCCGCCCATCTCCAGTGCGAGCAACCGTCCGGGCCGGTCGAGATTCGCTTGCATGATGCTTCGACCGACCGGCCACGACCCGGTGAAGAGAATCCCGTCGAGCCCGTCATGCGCCACCAGCGACTTGGCCACCTCCGGCCCGCCCTGCACGAGGTTGAAGACGCCCGGCGGCAGTTCCGCTGCCACCATGCACTCGGCCATGATCTGGCCCACGAGCGGGGTGCGCTCGCTGGGCTTGAAGACGATCGTGTTCCCCAGGAGCAGCGCCGGTACCCAGTGCCCATTGGGAAGGTGTGCCGGGAAGTTGAACGGCCCGAGCACGGCCATCACGCCGTGCGATCGGAAGCTGCAGCGGTCCACCCGCGTGGGGGCCACCGCGACCTGCCACGGCCGCACGCGAGACTGGCAGGTTTCGCCCAGCGTGATCGCCACCTTGTCGGCCAGGAGCTTGACCTCGAGCCGGGATTCGGCCAGGGTCTTGCCCATCTCGCGCGTGATGGCGCGGGCGATGTCCTCCGTGCGTGCGGTCACGACCGCAGCGAATCGCTTGAGCGCGCCGGCCCGGGCATCGGCGCCTGCCATGCGCCAGGCTGGCAGAGCGCGTCGTGCTGCCACGATGGCCGCTGACACTGCATCGATCGAGGCTCGGGCGCTCCACACCACCTCCTCGGGTCGCGCCGGATTCACGCTTGTGACATCGGCACCCTCCGCCTGAAGCGGGTGCCAGCGTCCATCGATCAGGTTGGCTGGCCCCATGCGTCAGCGCCGCTTCGTCGTGGTTCGAGCCTTCGTGCCGGCGCGCTTCGCACGACCGGGCGCCTTCAGGACGGTCACGCCGACGCTGCTGCCGACCTCGACACCCAGTGCCTTTGCCGCCTCGCGGGGAAGGCGCACCGTCTTGCCCGAAACGCTGACCCGCGCGCGCAGAGCGCGGAACCCGTGCTCGAGATCCTGTGAGCTCACGATCGCCTCGGCATTGCCGCGGCCAAGCGATGCAACCTTCAGCCGCACGGTCGATCTCACCAAGGGGATCTCGTCCCGACGCGCCTGCAGGTACGGGCCGCCGTCGAACGGATCGACATGGTTCATCTCGCGGAAGCCCTGCTTCTCGAGCATGCGCAGGGCCGGTGCGGTCTCGTCACCGACCTTGCCGATGAGGTTGCGTGCCTCGGGGGGCAGCAGACTGATGTAGATCTCGCTCTTGGGAAAGAGCGATTGGATGAACTCCTTGCTCTTGGTGCTGAAGAGGTCCGCCTCGGCGTAGCTCAGGTTGATGAAGCGCCGGCCCAGGTACTCCCAGAGCGGAGTGTGGCTGTTGGGATCGAGCGCCCCCATCATCTCGGCCAGGATCACGGGGCTGAACTTCGCTCGGTGCAGGCCGATGAAGTGGAACCGCACGAGCGAGAGCAGCGCGCCGAGCCTCTCGGAATGGCCACGGTAGCCCGGCGAGAGGATGAGCCCGCCCACCTCACTTGCACCCGACTCGTCGGAACCGAGCTGGATCGTCACATGCACCTGGCCCGTGCCGAGGTCCTTGCTGTAGTGCTCGCGCTTGCTGACCTGGAAGAAGAGATGCGGATGGCCGCTCCACGAGATGCACCCGATCAGTGCGCTCGTGCCGATCACTGCGCCGCTCGAGGTGTCCTCGAGCACGAACATCCACTCACGGTCACGCGCGTGGGTTTCCTTGCCCGTGAAGCTCAGGCGGCTCGCCTGGATCTTCTCGGCAAGCAGGTCCTTGTCGGCCGGCAGGTTGATGAAGTGGACCATCTTCGCCAGCTTCAGCAGCGTGGGCAGGTCGCCGAGCGTGGCTTGACGGATCACGAACATGCCGTCACCCCACCTTCCTGAAGGCTCGCTCGATCACCTCGAAGACAGGGCCCATGTGGGCCGGCTCCATCACGCCGACGGGGGCGAGCATGCGCATGTGATACGGGCCATGGCCGCAGATGAACGCGATCACCCCCTCGTCGAACGCGGCATGCAGGAGCTTCATGATGCGGTCCTTGTCGCCGCCGAAGGGTGTCAGGCGCATCATGCCACCCACCCCACCGACGAGCGAGGGCTGCGCACGGCCGAGCGAATCACGCGCAGGCGGGAACCACTCCGGATGGGCGCCGATCAATCGCTCCGCATGCTTGCGGAACGCGGCGTGCAACCGGGCGTTGCGCCCATCGGGGCCGTAGTAACCGCCGTCGCGGAGGATCGTCAGCGCCTCGAGCCCCGACTGGAATGCGCTCACGCTGCTCGAGAAGGTGCCGCTGAGCAGGCCCGCCTTGGGGTTCATCGCCTCGGTGAAGAGGCATGCGCAGACCTGGCTCATCTTGCCGATCGTGACCACATCGACGAACTCGCCCAGATCCAGCATCTGGAAGGCGAACATGCTCTCGGTGCGGCCGAAGCTCTGCACCTCGTCGGCCCAGACCGGGATGCCGGCCTTGCGGCAGATCGTCATCAGGCGGACGAAGAACTCACGGGGCGCGACCCTGAAGCCGCCCTCCCCTTGCACCGGCTCCATGACGAAGCAGCTGTGCTGCCCCGGGTAGCGGTGGATTGCCTGCTCGAGGTGCCAGGCCGCCATCTCGATCGAGCGTTCGCCCATGGCGGGGTCATAGAACGGCATGTAGTCGACGAGCACATTCTGCACGACGCCCTGTCGATACTCCGGGCCATCACCGATCTGGCTCATCGTGGTGGATCGACCCATGAAGCAATCGGCGAACGCAATCACCCGCGGTGCTGCATTGGTCTTCTGCTGGCAGACCTTGAGCGCGCTCTCGTTGGCCATGCAGCCGGAGTTCGTGATGAACGCGTGACGGATCGAGCTGTCCTTGGAGGCCTCGGCGACCAGGAGTTCGGCGATCGCGATCGAGTCGGCGTTGAACTGGAGATTCCCCTCCATGACCACATCCGCGACGGCAGCCCGGAGCCCGGCCCGCACCATTCGCGGATCCGCATGGCCGAACATGTGCACGCCGATGCCATTGATCATGTCCCACTTCACGCTGCCATCAGCGAGCTCCACCAGCGGCCCGCAGCCGGCACCGGTGCCCACATAGGGATAGAGCGACGCCCTTCCACGCACACCTCCGTTGCGTGCGAGCCAGGCGTCATACGACTCCTTCCGAGCCGGATCGGCGGGGCGTGCGGCGGTCAGGTTCCCCTGCAGTGCTCCGACACGGGCCACGATGCGCTCGATCAATTCGGCGACCTGAGGGTCGCGGGCGAAGGCCGGCAGCGCGTCGTGATGGGTCGATCCGTGACTCATGGCCGGATGCTATCCCGCACACGCAGCATGGTCAGGGCGAGCAGCGCAGCACGCTCACCGAGGCTGTCCAACTCGGCGAACTCATCGTGTCGATGCAGGTTGCCGCCCCGGACACCCATGCCATCGAGCGTCGGCACGCCAGCCGCCTGAATGATGTTGCCATCGCTCACTCCGCCTGTGAATCCTGCCCCCACATGGAGGCCAAGCGATCCGGCTGCATCCTGCATGCAACGCACCAACGCCTCGACCGCATCCGTGCGTTCCTTGACCGGTCGATTCACCTCGATCCCCACCACCACCTGCGGCAGGTCATCGGGTCCGCCGCGGCCAAGTGCCTGCAAGCCGGAACACAGTGCATGGCCGTCAGCCTCGGACTGCCAGCGGATGTTGCCCACCGCATCAGCGTGGTCGGGAATGATGTTCGTGGAATCGCCTCCACGGAGGAGCGCCATGTTCACGATGCGCCGCGGCGGATCGGCAAGCCGTGCTGCAGCAGCCACCGCCTCGCACAGTGCGGTGACGGCACTGATCCCCTTGGCCGCATCGCGCCCCGCATGGGCAGCGCGGCCCGTGACCTCGATCGACACGCGTGCGCTGCCCGGTCGCTGGACCACAATCGATCCATCGGGCATCGCAGGCTCCGGGATGAAGGCCGCCGCATGGCCCGGTGCGAGGGCGGCCAGCGCATCACGACTGGCCCACGAGCCAGTCTCCTCGTCCGTGGTGGCCACCACGGTCCATGACAGGTCATCGATCCGTGCCTGTCTTAGCGCTCGCAGCGCGAGCAGCACGACCAGCACGCCCCCCTTCATGTCGGCCACGCCCGGACCCACGACACGCGAGCCGGTTTCCGTCCAAGTGGCCCCCTGCCAGTGCGCGTGCACCGTGTCCAGATGCACGCACACGAGCATGCGCCGTCGATCATCGGATCCTGACTTCGCCACGGCGACCCCAGCACCCGTGCTTGTGCCATCGGGTGCATCGATCCTGTCTATGGCGGTCGGAGCAGGTCGGCGTTCGATCGATGCACCGAGATCGATCAGCGCACGCTCAACCCACGCGAGCACGCGACCCAGGGCGCCCACATCAGCGGACGATGACTCCAGATCGACCAGCTCGCGCCAACCCGTCCGCGCAGCCGGCTCCAGCGCGCGCACGGCTTCGATCACGGCTCGATCACGCGCGCGTGCCGCCTCGGTCATGCAGACACCGCCGCACACGATGGTCGCCACGAACCCTCGAACACGGTCGTCGCCGGCCCCGTCATGAAGACGCTCGACTCGCCACCAGCCCACTCCAGCATCAGCATGCCACCGGGCAGATGCGCTCGGATCGAGTTGCGGGTCCGGCCTTCGAGCACACCGGCCACCGTCACCGCGCAGGCACCCGTGCCGCACGCCCGGGTGATGCCGCTTCCCCGCTCCCAGGTGCGCATGCGCACATGCCCGCCGTCGACGACCTCGACCACATGCACATTGATCCGTGCAGGGAAGGCTTCATGGTGCTCGAGCTTGGGCCCGATCGCAGCCAGATCGACCGACGCCACGCTCGGGCACCAGAGCACCAGGTGGGGGTTGCCCATGCTCACGAGGGTCGCCACCGGCTCCATGGCGCCCCAACCCCCGTCACCGACTGCCTTGCGCAGCGACGCGGCAAGGTTCCCATGGCCCACGACCGGCGCGGAGGGATCGAGCCCGGGGAACGATGCAGGAACCCGCGCACTGGCCAGGATCGGTGCGCCCATGTCCACGCGGACCGACTCCACCAGATCATCCGCCCCGGCCGTCCAGGCAAGGCTCAGCACGCCCCGACCGGTCTGCACGCGCAGCGGGTTCGCACTCGCGAGCCCGCGATCGATCGCGAACTTGCAGACGCAACGAACGCCGTTGCCGCACATCTCGCTCTCGCTGCCGTCGGCGTTGAACATGCGCATGCGCACATGAGCGTCGATGCCGCGATCCGGCGGCATGACCAGGATCAGGCCATCGCTGCCGATGCCCCGATGCCGGTCGCTGATCTGGCGTGCGAGTGCCGCAGGATCATCAACCTGGTGCACGAAGCCATCGATGTAGACATAGTCGTTGCCGAGGCCATGCATCTTGGTGAACGGCAACGCAGTCATGGCCGTCGGATCGTGCCCATGTCGATGACGACCCGGCCGCGGCGGTACACATCCACATTGAGCGTGGCACTGTCGATGAAGCAGAAGACGATGCCATTCACGCCCGTGGCGTCGGCGTAGGTGAAGTCACCGATGTGCGGCCCTGCATAGCGGCCGTTGTCGTAGGACTGCGCGTGGAAATGGAAGTGCGAGAGCCCGGTGTATCCGGCCTCGAACATCTCCTTGCTGGCCTCGAAGCGGACATCGCTGCCACGAACGCGGGGCGTGAACTCGACCGCTTCGATGCGCCCCTGGTCGTCGAGCCGCAGGATGCCGCCATACTCGGTACCGCGGTCATTGACATCGCGATCGCCGATCTCGAAGAGGTGCGTGCGCAACTGCGGCGACTCGAAGGCGCGGTGCAGCACGAGGATCAGCGCACAGTCCCCCCAGGTGAGCCGGTCACGCTGGTCGTACAGGGTCTCACTGTACTTCCCGTCGTAACCATCGAAGTTCGGCGAGTGTCGGCTGGGCTTGATGGTCGCCCGGACCTGTTCGAAGAGTTCCTGCTTGGTGCGCAGGGCAAGCTCGGGCCACCCTTCGACGACCGCCATCGCCACGGGCACCTCGCGTACCTCGAGCGAACGACGCGCGGCGTCGGGGAGCTTGGCCAAGGCGGTCTTCGCCCGCTCCAGGAACGCAGCCCGCCCCGGCTGAACGAACGCACGCATCCAGAGGATCTCCTCCTTGTTGCGCGGCATGATGCCCAGGTCGAGCACGCCCGTCCTGAGTTCCCGCATGAGCGCATCGCCCTTGGCAGGCTCCGTCTCGCGCAGTTCGGTCAAGAGCCGCTCTTGCTGGCCTTGGGCCACGAGCAGCTCCCAGCAGCGCATGCGGAGGTTCTCCTGCTGGCGCACGGCAGGATCATTCATCGTCCGGAAGAGTTCCGGAACGAGTCCTTCCTCGCCGTAGAGCGCGACCAGCGCCAAGCGCTCAGGCCGCTCCATTGGCTTGTCGTCCCAACCGGGTATCGGCATGGCCCACGCACGGATCAGTGCCGGCGCGAGTTCGGTCCAGCGCAGTTCGGCGATGCGCTGGCACAGCGTGCGTCGCCACTCGAGTGCCGTCATGCGCGCGAGGTTCACCTCGATGGACTCCTCGAGCGCAGGCTTGTCGATCCGGTAGAGGCGGTCGAATGCCTCTTCGCGGATCTGTTGCACATAGCCCGTCGAGATCACGATGGACTTGAGTTGGCGGATGTATTCCGGCGTGGGCTCGGCATCGAGCTGCTCCATCGCGCGGATGTGCTGTGCTGGCAGCGCATCGGGCGTGGCCAGCACACCCTGCGGGTCGCTGATGGGGCCCGAGGCGCAGGCACCCAGGAGAAGGGCAAGAACGGTCGGCGCGGCCGTGCGCATGCGGGCCAGTGTACGGAATCGAGGCCTGACTACACTTTGGCGATGCCCCGCGAGACCAAGGCCCAGCCCCACGGACCGCTCGATGAGCGCGTGAGGGCCGTGCTGGATCTGGTTCGCCCGGGCATCCGGGATGATGGCGGTGATGTGGAAGTGGTGAGTACGGAGGGGGGCAAGGTCGTGCTGCGCTTCCTCGGAGCGTGCATCACCTGCCCGAGCAAGTCCATGACCCTTCGCGGCGGCATCGAACGGCTGCTCCGGGAGCGCATCCCGGGGATCGTCTCGGTCCATTCCCTGAATTGAGTCGTACCCCGCCAGGGGTGCAGCGCGGACCGGACCGCCCCAGCGGTCAGGGCATCAAGCCCCGGCCGCCCCGTCTTCCGTGATACGGCCGGCGATGTCAGTTCGCCGCTGCTGCTGCTCCTCGAGGATCTCCCTGGCCACCTCGCTGCGGTGGACGGGCATCTCTCGAGGGAAGTCAAACGCAATGCGGACGCGATCACCCTTGATGGCGGCAATGCGGATGGTCCCCAGCGGAGCTGCGGGGTTTCCGATGATGACTTCTTCGCCGACGTGACGGGTGATGACGAGCACAGCGGACCTCCTGCCCAGACTGGCCACCGCGCGCATCCGTTCGCACCGTGCGGTGGCTGACCCAGGCGACGCGCCCGGACCAAATCAAAGTACCCCCCTCCTTCGGGATTCACCCCTCCTCGGATGAACAAATGTCGAGTTCCGGCAGATGGTTATCTTGGGAAGTCCATAAAAATGCCCCTGCACCCTTTGAGGTGCAGGGGCATCGACGGAAACGGGCTTTCGCCCACTGCGCCTCATCCTTGAGGCTGCCACCGCCATCCTTGGCTGTGGCCCGAACCATCCATGGTTCGGTCAGAAGCTGGAACAGGCTGCGTCCGTGCAGGCGGGTTCCAGCGTGTCCGGGCACCTTCCGTGTGCCCGATTGGGTGCGATCCGTGCACCCAGTGCACCGTCCTGGTGCGTTCGTTCGAGCCGCAATGTGCGCTGTGCGCTCACTGCATGCCCGTGATGTCCTCCAGCGTCGGCTCCCGGTACTGCGAGGCGCTGATGAGTTCGATGTGGTTGCCCACCCCAAGGAGGACCACCTTGTCCTCCAGCTTGAACAGCTCGAGCAACCGATCCGGAATGCGGATACGGCCGGCCGTATCGACCTCGAGGGCATCGCTGTTGCTGAACAGCAAGGCCGCCCGCTTGGCGGATTGAGCATCGTTCACCAGCCCTGACCGGAACGGCTCCGCCTGGACTTCGAACTCCTTCTCGGTCCACAGGCACAGCCGGCCACCCGAGCCCGGCGACACCATGATCCGAGCGCCATGGACCATGGGGTCCAGGCGCGCCCGCCATTGGGCGGGGATCGCTAGACGACGCTTCGCGTCGAGTCCGTGGATGTAGGTGGACGTGAAGAGCACCCAAGTGACCTCAGCCCCACTCTACGACACTTGGCCCCACCATGCAACACACTGCTGCCATTTTTCTCAAGTCGGCCCCATCTGAGCCATAATCTCGCGGGAACCACGAACATAAGTCTTGATATTGTAGTTAGTTAGATCACAATCCAGACTCTGGCCAGTTGTTACGCCATGGGAGATTGCATGCTGACCGACCGACCCCCGCTCTCACGTGCGTTGGCCGACCCTGCTCTGGCGCTGATCCCAAACGCCGCCATGTTGCTAACCGCGACCTTCGGCGAGATCCGCACGGGGGTCATCGTGCGTTGCGTGCAGCAGTGCGCCATGCACCCCCCCATGCTCATGGTGGCTCTCGAAAAGGGTCAGATCATCAGCCCCCTGATCCGCGACAGCCGCAACTTCACCCTGAGCGTGCTCCCGAAGGAGGACGCCCTGTTGCGACGCATGTTCGCGCGGGCACCCGACCACGGGGGCGATCCGTTCTTGGGCATTCCCCATCGCACCGCACCCAGCCGCGGCGTCGTGCCTGAGCGGGCGCACGCCTTCTTCGATTGCGAGCTCGTCCGCCATCTCGACATCGACGCGGACTTCGAGGTCTATGTCGGGATGGTGCACCACGCCCAGGTCATGCACGCGCCGGGTTCGTGCCTCTGCGAAGGACCCATCGAGGCTCCTGAGACTCCAGCCTTCCGCACGCGGCATCTTCCCTCGACGACCACGCTCGAGCCCGTGCCCAGTGCGCCCGTGCGCCGCAGCGCCACACCCAAGGCTGCACCTCGGCGCATCCGCCCCGTGGCGAAGAAGTCGCCGGCACGCGATGGCTCACGCTCGTCCTCGGGAGTTGCTGGCCGCAAGCGCTGAGCGCGCTGCAGCTCACGCCCGGGCAGCAGCGTCCATTCGCCTCACGCCCTCCGTGCACCCGCGCCTACGATCATGACGATGCGCGTGGGCTCCACTGCAACCGGCCTCTTCCGCGGGGCGTCGAATCGATTCGGCCTGGACTACCGCTCCGAAGCTGCGCTGCTGGGTGCCCCCTGCGTTCCGATCATCGATGCCCACCTCCATGTGAACGGCGCGCGTGCAGCCGCGTTGCTGCGCGACTGCTGCGCGCTCTACGGGATTGAGCGCCTCCACTCGATGACGCATCTGGAGCAACTCGACTCGATCCGTGCGGTCTTCGGTGATCGCATCGACTTCATCGCCGTGCCGAACTTCGCCGACCCGGACAGGCTGCGCGCACACACGGCCGGGTATCTCGACAGGATCCGTGCGTTTCACCGCGAAGGCGTACGGACGGTCAAGTTCTGGGCTGCCCCGCGTGCAACGGACATCGCGATCGAGGCCGGCAGCCCGGGCGCACTCGCGCTCGGTGCCGCCGCGCGCGTGGATGCCGCCGACCTCGCTGCATCACTCGGCATGCGTTTCATGGTGCATTGCGCCGATCCCGATGCGTGGTTCGCGACGCGTTACCGCGATGCGTCGACCTATGGCACCAAGCGCTCCCACTACGAACCGCTCGAGGCCATGCTCGATCGCTGGCGCGTACCGACGCTGGTGGCGCACATGGGCGGCTGGCCCGAGGACCTCGTGTTCCTCGATGGCCTCCTCGCCCGCCATACCAACCTCTGGCTCGACACCAGCGCAACGAAGTGGATGGTGCGCGAACTCTCACGACACCCGCGCGACGAGCTCATCGCGTTCCTCGATCGCCATCAAGCGCGCATCATGTTCGGCAGCGACACCGTGACGAGCGATGACCACTTGGTCGCCATGGACGGCAAGTCGGAGATGGCGTCCAAGGCCAACGACGAGCGCGAGGCGTTCGAGCTCTACACCAGCCGCTACTGGACGCTGCGGACCTTCTGGGAAACCACCTGGAACGGGCCGAGCCCGATCAGCGACCCCGATCTCGCCATGGTCGATCCCATCCGCCACGGACCGCTCGATGCACCGGGATTCCAGGGGCTCGGCCTTGATCGTGAACGGCTCTCGTGGCTCTACCGAGATGCCGCCAGGGCCTTCCTCGCCGCCTGAACGGCAGCACTCAGACACTCACCAAGGACTCGCGAAGCGCCGCAGCCGCGGCCTTCGCCCGTGCGCCCGCGGCCGTCTGCTCGCCGGCCGAGCCAAGCAGGCGAGCCAGGCACAGTGTGAGCCCATTGACCCCCTCTTCCTGCGGTCGGACCACCCACGGTTCATGCGTCGCGCCATGCGGGGCCAGGCAGGGCGTACCAGCCGCAGCGAAGGCAGCCAAGCACTCCGGTACTCCGACCTGCGTCGCCATGGTGTACGAGCCGTCGATGGTTGGAGCCACCACAGCGACGGCCGCCTGAGCCGCAATCGTGGCGAGCGCGGCGTGGTCCTCCAGCACGATGAACGACTCACTCAGGCCCAAGTCGTGCGCGAGCTGTCGAGCGCGGTCCAGCCTGGCTGCACCCGGCGCCAAGACCAAGCGAGCCGCGCAGCCAAGCAACGCCACCCTCGCGATCGCCTCGGCCGCGATCAGCCCGCAGACCGTTGCGGAAGGCTCGCCACACCAGAGCACCAGTGGTGCAGCGGGGCCCGGATTCCACGACGATGGCGGCACGGCCCGCCACGATGTGGGCGCACGCTCGGCCCACGACACGCCGTCAGGCACGCCATGGCTCCACTCACCCCACGCCACCACGCGGCCATGACCGTGGGTCCATCGGGCCAGATGCAGCGCGTTCGGACGCACCCCGACCACGCGGCCGGCATCCAGACCGGCCGCGCGTGCATGGTCCGTGGCTGTGCCCACGGCCACGATGCGATCTCGCTCGACGCCCTGGGCACGCAGCGACTCGACGATGGATCTCAACCGCGTCGGGCAGACGGTGGCAGGCGTGCCGATGTCGATGACATGCAGCGTCACTAGCGATCCTGTGCGCGCTGGCGGGGCGCCTGGAGCGTGCCGCCGAGCGGGTTCTCCTCGTGCTCGTAGAAGAGCTCGGCGATGTCGGTGGCCAATTGCATCGCGAGCTGGTCCTCGATCTGGCGCCGGCCGGAGGTGGAGACGTACATCGACTGCGGCGGTTCGCGCAACTCAGCCTGGACCGGGTGACCGCCGTCATCGCCCGGGAAGATGCGGGTCTGGTCTTCGAGGTCGATCACCTTCACGCGCACCGTGGCACCCGGTCGCGGGCTGGCACCATCCACGCTGAGCGCGAATTGCTCGACCACGACATAGATGACCTGCTGCACGTTCATCGCGCGACCGATCGACTCGATGCTGGCGCGCTTGCCCTGCGCGTCGCTGCGACGCGCGAGCTGAATGGCATCGGCACAGCTGACCAACTCGGTCACCTTGCCCTGGTCGAAGAGCAGCCGTTCGGTTCGGTCGGCCACCTCGGCGCGCAAGGCCACGCGCGTCATGCGGTTCTTCGGGTCATCGACGAAGACCAGCGTGCGCTTTTCGGGGAGCTCGAACACCGCAGGCACCTTCGGAGGGCCTTCGATGATGTAGGTCGCCGGGATGATGATGTTGCATGCCGCCGACAGGCACGGCACGGCCATCAGCAGGATGACGATCGGTCGAAGCATCATCGTGCACGATCCGGGTACTTGTCCTCGAGGTGGTCGTAGAAGAGCCAGCCTGCCTTGTCGACGAAGACCTTTTGCAGACCAATCTCAACGCTGCGCTCGGTCGCGCTCTCGCGGCCGAGGTTCTCGATATCGGGGAACTTGCCCATGATGTTGAATTCGGCGGCGTAGGCATCGGGATCGAGGCCATCGTGCTCGACGATGCCCACATTGGCCGCGGCCAGTCCGTCCCACAGCCAACGGTTCCCAGGCGGATTCAGGCGGTATTCGTAGAGGTCGACGACCACGAGCCGTTCGACATCGAGTTCCTGCGCGATCTTGCCCAGAGGCATGGCCGGCCACGATGGATTCTGGTGCTGCCACGCGAGCGCCACGGTGGGATCGAGCACGCGCACACCGTGCACATTCTTGCGCAGCACGAAGGCCAGGTTGAGCGCCACATTGCCCATCGCCGTCGGATGCTCGTAGGCCGTCTGCATGTCGACCTGCAAGAGCACGGCCACGGTGCGGTTCTCCAGGCCGTCGTACTTCGCCAGGACCTCGATCTTCTTGAGCGACTCGATGTTGTCGCCCACGGCACTCGCCACGCCGAACACCCAGCAGCCTCCGAGGGGCAGGCACGCAAGGCAAAGGGTGACGATGGCCAGCGGTCGAAGCACGTTCAGATCCATCCCTTCAGGCGAGCGGTCGTCAGGAGCCAGGACGCGAGGGCCGTGGAGCCGACAACCCACCAAACCGTTCGGCCGGGACTCCGGCAGAGCCAATAGCCTAGCCGACTCCCTGTCGCCGCTCCAAGCACGCCCAGCATGGCTACCGCCGTGGCGAGCACCGCGAGCAGGAACCCCATCGGCTGCGTCCGGATCGAGGCCAGGAGATCACCAGCCGCTGCATGCGCAAACGCCGTCGTCATCCCGCACGATGGACAGGTGATGCCCAAGGCCGTCGGCCAGGTGCAGGTCGGAATGCCCAGTTGCACATGCGTCCCGATGCCAGAGGGATCGGGCCGCAGGAAGGCGGCCACGATCACAGGCGCTGCCGCAACCAGGCCGACCACGAGCGAGGTCAGGCGCTCGGACGGCGAGAGCCGGGCATCGATGGTGGACTGTGCGGTCGCTGCCATGCGCGGACTGTAACGCCGGTGCTCGCTAGCCTTGCGGCATGCTGCGACCGACCCGTTGGTGCGATGGCCACCTCGACCTTGCGTACCTCGCGCTTCACGGACACGACCTGCTCGCGGACGCGCCTGATCCTGCGTTGCGCTGCGTCAGCCTGCCGGCACTCGTGCGCGGGCGCGTGACGACGGTGCTCGGCACGATCTTCACCGAGCGCAGCCCTGAGGGCGCAGGCACGCCCACGGGCTACGACGCGCTCGATCCCGACAGTGCCTTTGCGGCCGGTGTCCGGCAACTGGAGTGGTACGAGGCCATGGAGCGTGCTGGGCACCTTCGCATCGTGCGCACGGCCACGGACCTCGACACCTCCGCACCGCTTCGCGTGGTGCTGCTCATGGAGGGTGCCGATCCGATCCGGTCACCCGAGGATGTGGCCTGGTGGCATGCGCGCGGCGTGCGCGTGGTGGGCCTGACCTGGGCGCTCGGCTCGCGACACGCTGGCGGGAATGCGGCGCACGGGGGGCTCACGGCACTTGGGCGCGAGACCGTCGCCGCGCTCGATGGGCTCGGCATGCTGCACGATGCAAGCCACCTGGCCGATGCGGCGCTCGATGACCTGCTTGCCACTTCACCGCGCGCCGTCGTGGCCAGCCACAGCAACTGCCGCGCCTTGGTGGACGATCGCCAGCGGCACCTGCGCGATGACCAGATCGCCGCGATCGCCGCTCGCGGCGGCGTGGTCGGGCTGAATCTCTACGGCTCATTCCTCGCCCACGGGCGTGAGGCGACGCTGCATGATGCGCTGGCCCACCTTGAGCGCGTGGCATCGATCGCGGGACGCCATCAATGCTGCCTCGGCAGCGATCTTGACGGCGGCTTCACGCCGATGCAGGTGCCCGCGGGAGTGCGGGCACCCGACCAGTTCGATGCCCTGGATGCCGTGCTTGCTGCCGCGGGGTGGACCGACGGCGAGCGCGAGAACTTTGCCTGGGGCGCGTGGGACCGCACCCTGCGCACCACATGCCTCGCCTGAGCGCGTTGATCAGGCCGACAGGCCGGCGCTCTGCTCGTCATTCAGGTCGATGCGCCGTCGCTGGCCGGCCACTTCGATGCCAACATGCAACAGGATGCCCGAGCCGTGCAGCGGCACGCCCAGCCGTGCTTCGTCGAGCACGAGATGATCGACCATCTCGGGATGCGAGACATCCTTCAGGTCGACCACGGCCGAGCTGAGCAACGACCAGTTCGAGGTGCACCAACTGCGGGCCACGCGAAGGTCGCGCGTGCTGGCATCGGTACTCAGGAGATGCAACCGACCATGCATGTCGATGGCGAGCTCCACATGCGCGGCGTTGGCCGGGCGGATGCGCAGGCCGACGAACTCCGGGAACCATGCGAGCAGGCTGCTGCGGGGCGCGTCCGTGCGAGCGGTGCGCTGGGCGGCGTGGTTGGGATCGACAAAGGCGGGTACGGTGGCCATGGCGGGCTCCTTGATGGGAGGGGTGGCGGTTTGAGGCAGTTCGGCCGGTGGTTGGAGGGATGAATCGATCGGTGCGGGGGTGTCAAAGCGCGAAGCCACGGCCCGCAGCGCATCGCAGAGTTGCGTGGCGACCGCAGCGAAGTCGGCGCGCGTGCGCGAGCGGGTCTCGGCGGTGACCACGCCTCCCAGGCGATCGACGCGCTCAATCGAGCCGCACCAGCGCACCGGCATGGACATCTGGCCATCGGCCCACTGGCTGAGCCCGCCCGCAGCCGCGGCACCCACTTCCTGTGATGCGGCCACCGTCACCACATGCACGGGCCTCCCGGCAACGGACATCGTCTCGAACTTCGAGGACAGCTCCTGCAACTTCAGGCGTGCAGCCGCCTTGGCGGCCTCATCGCAGCCGGTGAGCAGCACCAGTTCGGTCGAGGGGATCAGGCAATCGCTGGCGGCATATCCATCAGGCAGGGCAACGATCCATCGCCGCACCACGCGGCATGCGTCGGGCAGCTTCTCTGCGGCAACCTCCACGTCGCGGCCTTCGGCGTGGAAGAGATCCACCCGCATACGCTGGTCATCGAACCGCACGAGGCCGGTCGGACCATGGGTTCTCGCCAGGCGCTCGGCCAACTGGGCGAGCCAGATGCCGGACATCGACGGCAGGTTGCCGCAGAGCGCCACGAGCACAGCCGCATCGGGAAGCCGCGGCGAGGTGCCGGCACCAATCGGTGCATTGGGTTCTGGAGAGCCCATGAAGTGCGCCGCGAGATCCTGGTAGGTGGATCGCGTGCTCATGGCTTGGCCTCCTCTGACGCAACCGTGGCCTCCACCGCCCGGAGCGATCGCATGCGTTCGACCACATCGAGCGCACGCGCACTGAGTTGAGGGGCCTGACGGGCTGATGCGGGCAGTGCCTCGCCGATGGCCTCGTACTCCGGCTCGGGGCTGTCGTCCACGGCGCGCGCTGCACGCTGCGCCCACGCTTCCTGCGTGCGCTGCACCGCAGGCGGCGAACCAACGAGCCACGCGGCGAGTGCTCGGAACTCGGCGGCTGCGTCGCTCGAGGGCGCGAACTCGGTGATGGGCTGGCCGAAGGAGACGGCCTCCCGAAGCGCTTCGTGATGGCGGATCGAGCGCGGCGCCACACGGCCGGGGAACTTGCGCTGCAGGGCACCAAGGATGTCAGCGCTCAGGTTCGTTCCGTCGCGATGCATCGTGGGCAGGATGCGCAGCGTGACCGCCCGCTCCATGCGCGCGACGGCCGCATCAAGGAGCGCCACCTGGCTCTCGGCACCCTTGAGCGCCAGGAATCCCGTCTCGACCGGCACGATGAGTTCGTCGCAGGCCCGCACCGCATTGAAGGTGAGCAAGCCGGCAGTCGGTGGGCAATCGACCAGGCACCAATCGAAGCGTGGCGCCATCACATCAAGCAGTTTCGACAATCGACGGTCGCGATCGTTCGCGCGCAGCAGCGGACCGCTCGACTCGATGCGCGACATGCGCAGATGGCTCGGTGCAAGCCATACACCCTTGACCGGCTCCCACAGCAGCCCCGACTGGACCAGCGGCGAACCTGCCCCCTGCTCGAGCACATCGCCCACGCAGTGCTGGATGCGATCGGCGGGTACGCCAAGCGACACCGCGCAATGCGACTGTGGATCCAGATCGACGAGCAGCACGCGCACGCCCTGCGAGGCGAGCACGGCGGCAAGGTTCACGGCCGTGGTCGTTTTCCCACAGCCGCCCTTCTGATTGACTATGGACGAAACGCGCATCCTTGCTCCAGTGGCCTTCTCGCGTGCCGGGCGTCCTGCCCGGCGGGATCCTTCAGACGCTGGGAACTGTAGCGCGGAGCGACCTTGGATGCGCATCCTGCTTTGACATGCTGGAAGGCCGAACTAGGATTTGCCGCATGGACTCGCTTTGGCGGCCCGTTCGCTTCACTGGCCAGGTCGCTGTGGTCGCCCTCGCGGCGTCCACGCTCGTCGGAGCCTGTACTCCTGCCCCCGTGCGAGGTCCCGATGGCTCGCCGCTTCGCGCGATCACCGGCGAGAACCCCCGCACGCGCAAGGGTTTCGGCCCACCGCCGCCCGGGCACCCTCGCATCGTCGGCGAAGCGGTTCCTGCCGCCGTGCTCAACGGCACGGCGGGCCTTGCTCCGGATGCCGAACTCGCCTGGACATTCATCGGACCACGGCCATTGGCCAACGACTACTGGGCTGGCAACGGCAACTCGGGAGGCCGCGTCGCGGGCCTTGCCTGCCACCCGACCGATCCAGCGATCGCCTACGCCGCGAGCGCCTCCGGCGGGATCTGGAAGACCATGGACTCGGGGCTCTCGTGGACCCCCATGAGCGACCAGGCGCCCATCCTGAACCACGGTGCCATCGCGATCGATCGGCAGAACCCCGAGTCCATCTGGGCTGGCACTGGCGAATACACCGTCAGTTCGACCGGCGCCGGGGTGCTTCGATCGCTCGATGGTGGGCAGACATGGACGCAGTTCGGCGCTGCGGCCCTGGGCTCGGCGAGATGCTCAGGCATCGCGGTCGTCTCGAGCGACGATCCCGCCGTGCCGAGTGCCCTGCACTGGACCGGCTCGCTCGGCTATCGCGTCAGCCGGGATGGCGGCGCGACGTGGTCCTCCGGGGTTGGGCTCGGTGCGGATTGCTCGAGCCTGGTCGTGCATCCGATCACGCCGAGCATCGTCTATGTCGCTCGATACGGCCAAGGGATCTACAAGTCGACCGACGCGGGCGCGAACTTCGTCAAGCTCACGGGCGGGCTTCCGACCACCGGCCTCCACCGCATTGTGCTCGCGATCGCCCCATCGCAACCATCAACGCTGCTCGCGCTCTTCATCAACAGCAGCGGCGGCCTCCTTGGCCTGTACCGAACGACCGACGACGGCGCAACATGGGCGGCGATCTCCGGTGTGCCCGATTTCCCTCTGCCGCAGGGGTGGTACGACGCCTCAATCTCGATCGATCCGGCGAATCCCAACCGCTACTTCGGTGGCGGCGTCGACACCTACAGCGTGGCAGGCATCGTCGAGAGCACCAACGCCGGAGCATCCTGGACCGACATTTCCTCGAACGGTGGGCGCATTCACCCGGATCATCACTGGATCGCCTGGGGCGCCGACGGGGTGCCGTGGTTCGCTCACGACGGCGGCGTCTCGCGGCGCGTGGGCTCCACATGGCAGAATCGCAGCGGCAACCTCGGCGCAGTCCAGATCTACGCCATCGATCAGCATGACACGCTCACGAATCACATCGCCATTGGCACGCAGGATGCCGGCTCCGCACGAAAGACATCGTCATCCTTGACCTTCACGCAGACCTACACCGGCGATGGTGGCGCGTGCGAGACCGATCCCGCGACCTCGTCGATGACGTGGCCGACATACCCCTATCTGCGCGTGATCCGATGCATCAACTCGTGGTGTGTGGACATCAGCGGGGCCTGGACGGGCGACACCCGCGACTGGATCTCGCCGATCGCTCTGGACCTGAGTTCGCCGACCACGCTCTACGCGGGTTCGAATCGAATCTGGAGGAACACGGCCGCAACGACCGGCAGCACGTGGACCGCGATCAGCACGACCACGGTCGGCAGCGGCGGCACGATCTCCTGCATCGCTCCGGTCCCCGGCATGCCAGATCATCTGTGGGTCGGGAACAGTCGCGGTGGCGTCTACCGGACCGCCGACGGCGGCACCACCTGGCTGCTCGCGCGCGCGTCTGACAACACCGCCATCGGAACCATCTGCCCGATGCCCGGTGATCCGACCTCGGCGTACATCTGCCGAGTGACCAGTTCGAGCACACGGGTCCTCCGTACGTCCAACGGCACGGCCTGGCAATCGGTGACGGGCACCCTGCCGGGCGGGATCACGGCGCAGTGCCTCGCCATTGATTGGGGTCGTGGGCTTCCAGGAATGGTCGTCGGCTCCGGCGCGGGCGTCTACGCGAGCTTCGACGATGGCGTGTCGTGGATACGGAGCGGAACGACCCTGCCGAATGTCAACACGAGTCAACTGCAGATCAATGCTGCAGCGCGGACCGTGCTGCTCGCGACATACGGGCGAGGTGCGTGGAGGTCATCGCTCCCCGCTCCCGCGGATTTCAACGTCGATGGATCCGTCGACGGTGCCGACCTCAGTGTGATCCTGTCGCAGTGGGGATCATGCACCGCCACGTTCGGCTGCGCAGGTGACCTGAATCACGACGGCGAAGTGGACGGCGAAGATCTTGGCGCGTTGCTCTCGAGCTTCGGGTTCTGAGACCACTCGTCGGAGTCGATCACGCAGCCCCGACCGCCGACCAACCGGCCATGACGGCATCCTCGGGCGGGGCCTCGACGAGGCCTGCACCGACCGGCCCCTCGGGCAGCACCATGACCAATCCCCTGCCCGCACGCTTCTTGTCCAGGTCCATGCACCGGCGAAGCGTGGCCGCCGGATCCGGGCTGGACACCACATCCTGCAGCCTGGTGGGCAGTCCGACGCGCTCGAGAAGCGCTTCTAGGGCCTCCACCTGTGCATGCCTGACGCGCCCGAGGCGGCTGGCTGCGGTCATGGCGGCGATCAGGCCGATCGCCACAGCCTCGCCGTGCTTGATGCGGTCGTCATGACGGGCCTCGATGGCGTGCGCGTAGGTGTGCCCAAGGTTCAGGAGCGCGCGCTCCCCCTGCTCGGTCGGGTCACGGTCGACGATGGCGACCTTCACGGCCGCGGCCCGGGCGACCAGTTGGATGATCGTCGCGGCGTCCTTGCCCACGACCGACATCGCGTTGGCGGTGAGCCACTCGGGCAGTCCTGCATCGGCGAGCAGCGCATGCTTCACGCACTCGGCCAGGCCGCACTGCATCTCCCGGGGCGGCAAGGTGGCCAGCGCGGCGGGATCGCACACGACCAGCTCAGGCATCGCGAATGCACCGACCGCATTCTTCGCGAGGCTCCCGTCGCGCAACACCACATTGACCGCCGTCTTCCCGCCGATGGCGGCATCGACCATGGCGAGCAGCGTGGTCGGCACCTGGATGCACCGCACGCCGCGCATGTATGTGGCTGCGAGGAAGCCCGCCGTATCACCCACGATGCCGCCGCCCACGGCCACAACCACGCCGGAGCGCGTGATCCCGTGCGCCTGGAACTGCGCAGCGAGCGATCCAACGGTGTCGAGTGACTTCGCGCGTTCATCCGCAACCATCGTGCACAAGCGTGCATCGATGCCCACACCCTGGAGCCCCTGAGCGATGCGTCCGGCGAAGGCGACCACCGCCTGATCGGCGACGATCGCCACCGGTCCGCCCGCGGGTCGTGAAACGAGCGCATGACGGACGGCATCCGCTGCCTCGTGGCCGATGCGGATCACGCTCTCGTTGGGCGGGCGACCGTGCGCCAGGTCCTTTCGCATGCTGACAGGCTACTCCCGGTGCGCGGACTGGAAGGCGAGGTAGGCGCCCATCTCCTTCTGGCCCATGTAGACCCGCAGCATCCGCTCGGGGATCCGGGGGACATCCATCCACATGAGGACATCGACCACATTGCCGAAGTCGCGGTCCACATTGAAGGCGAGCACGCGGGCTTCCATCTTGAGGTACTGGCGGATGAGGACGGGCACGGTTCGCCGGCCTTCCTCGATCTCCTTGACCAACTGCTCGAGTTCGGCCACCTGCCCGAGCGACTGCCGCCAACTGTCGGGATCCCCGTGGTGAGCGCCGAAGTCCTTGGGCGGGTTCTTCGCCTTCACGAGCTCGGCGAGCCCGTCGGCACGGCGGGTGGCATGCAGGAACGCCACGATCACATGCTTGCTCGCCAGGCGGAAGTCGTCGCTCACGCTGACGGTGCCGTACAGCGATCCGATGCGCGGATGGCGCGCGATGAAGAGCGCGATGCCACGCCAGAGCAGGAAGAGCGGCAGCGGCTTGCGCTGGTACTCCGCGCGGACCCACGCGCGGCCCATCTCCAGTGCATCCTCGAGCCTGGGCAGGATCTCGGGCGCGAACTCGAAGTAGTTCGAGAGGTAGAGCCCCTTGATCCCCGACTGCTCCATGAGTTCACGGGCCAGACCGAGCCGATATGCACCGACGATCTCGCGCCGTTCGCGCTGCCAGACGAAGACATGACGATACTGGCCGTCGTACCGATCCAGATCGATCGCGCGACCGCTGCCCTCTCCGACCGCACGAAAGGTCACCTCGCGCAGGCGGCCGATCTCGTGCAGCACGCGTGGGATCAGCGATGCGCGCGCGCAGTAGATGGCATACGGACCCTCGCTGTGGTAGAGCTCCGTCCCGGGCAGCGCGCGCAGTTCCTCCTCGAGTGCGTCGGGGCCGTGCAGCGCGTGTTCGATGAGCGGCTCCTGGGGGCCGAGCACGGGCGCCTTGACCGTGCGTTGGCGCAGGTCGCGACCGAGCATCTCGCAGCGCACGCGCAGGTAGTCGGTCACGCTCTGCGCATCGCCCAAGCGCTCCATCCGCTCGGGGAGGATCGGGCGACCGATGCTCACGCGCAGCGGCTGGCCGAATTGCTTCACGGCCTCGCGCGGGATCTGCGCGGTGCGCAGGATCGGGTGCACCATGCCGAGCCGATGGAACCACGGCGAGTTCTCTCCCTCGAACCACATGGGCACGACCATGGCCCGGTGCTTCATCATGAGGCGACCGACATTGGCCGACCACGGCGGATCCACGCTCACCGGGCGATTCCTGCTGCGGTGGCTCACTTCGCCCGCGGGGAACAGGCACAGCACATGCCCATCGGCGAGCCAATGCATGGCCTCCAGCAAGGACCGCATGTTCGTGGTTCGGGCATTGGCTCCCCCCATCACATCGACGCCGATCAACCACGGGCGGAGCGAGTCGACCTCCATCAGGCGGATGTTGGCCATGATCCGCATGTCGCGCCGATGCTCGGTGACGAGCGCGCACATCGCGCAGGGGTCCCAGAGGCCGAACGCGTGGTTCGCCACGACCACCACTGGCCCCCGTGACGGCAGGGACTCCGCCATGCTGCCGGTGATGTCCAGCGTGCGTCGGCCTTCCTTCAGCAGCCCATGGAAGATGGTCGGTTGCCCGCTCGCCGCGGCTGCGCGCCCGAGCGCGCGGAGCTTCCTGACGCCCAACAGGCGTTCAGCGAGTTCAAGCCACATGACTGGATGCTACGGATCCCGATACCCAGGAGCTGCGCCGAGCCACCGGCAGCTGCGTGCGATCGTCACACCGTGCCGGCCGGGCATGGTGGCGGCCGCGTGATCAGGGACAGACGCCCCAACTGCTGAGCAAGGTGCCCAAGTCGGCTCCATCGACGACACCGTTCGCATCGACATCGCCCTGGCCTGAACCTCCCCAGTTGCTCACGAGCGTGCCGAGATCGGCGCCATCGACCAGACCGTCGTTGTTGAGGTCCGCCGGGCACGGTGGCGGCGGCGGGACCTGCGCCTCGTAGGCGCCCATGTCGACGATCGGTGGACCGACGCCCGTGTCGGGAGTCGACACGATGTCAACTCGACGCGGCAGACCGTCATGATCGACAAGGATGCCCGCTGGGATCAACGAGCTGCTCCCCGCATCAACGCCCGGGGATGCCGACTGGAGTCGGAGGTCATAGCTGCCCTGATTGATGAACAGCGGGGCCGCCGAGATGTTGCCCGTGCCGGCGAAACCACCCTGCACGAGCGAGTAGCTCACCGTGGTCGTGCCACCGGAGTTGGTGACCTGGTTGTTGGCCGTACCACCGGTCCCGGTGTTGTTCCAGAAGATGCAGTTGGCCAGCGTGGTGGTGCCCCCCGTGTTCAGGAACCCACCGCCGCTCGCTGCGACCGCGGAGTTGTCGACGAAGGTGCAATTCCGGATCGTGACGGTCGCGCTGTTGCCGGACCAGATCGCGCCGCCACTGCTGGAACTCGTGGCGCGGTTCTGGATGAAGACGCAGTTGGTGATCGAGCGGCTGGCCACGCCGTAGGTCTCGATCGCACCCGCGCGCGCCGCCTGGTTGTTGCGGAAGAAGCACCCGGTCCAGGTGACCGCACCGGCATTCGTATCGAAGGCTCCGCCGTACGAGCCACCGAGATTGTCGAGGAAGTCGCAGTCCACGAACGAGCCGCCTGCACTCAGGACATAGCCCGCACCACCACCGAAGGTGCAACGATTGCCGACGAAGGTGCAGTTGCGGATCGTGGGTTGGCCATTGGAGAGGATGATGATCCCGCCGCCCTTGTCGTAGTTGGACGCGGTCGCGCCATTGGCATAGCCACCGGTCACCGTGAAGCCATCGAGCACCGCCGTCGCCGCGACGCCGGTCGCCGAGACCACGTGATAGGAGTTGTCGGCGAGGTTGGTGGTCGTCCCGTTGTCGTTGCGCGAGAGGTCGCCGGTGAGCGTCGTCGGGTTGGCGGCGATGTCGCGCTGGGCGAGTTCGGTCTCGGTTCCCGCGAAACCCCCATAGACGGCCACACCCGTCTTCATCGTGATGAAGACCGTCCGGGAGGTGCCCGAGGTCGGCTCGTAGATGCCCTTGGCCACCCAGACTTGGTCGCCACTGACGGCCGCGGTCAGCGCGCGCGACACGCCATCGACCGAGCGGTAGGCGTTGTCCCAGCTCGACCCGTCATCCGCCCCCGCCGTGAGGTTGATGTTGACGAACTTGACGGCGGCCTGCGCCGACGAGGACAGTGCACCCAGGACGAGCAGCGTGGTCAGGATCTTCATGGTTCTTGGCCCCATTGGGGTGACGGAACCTACAACCAGTCCCGAGCAAGTCACGCATGGCGGGTCGATATTCCAGACGAATCACCCGCGCCAGCTGCAGCGGGCGCTGCGGTGGGTCATGAAACGAAGCAGCCCCGGCATCCGCCGGGGCTGCAAGGTGAATGACCCCAAGGGGATTTGACGCCGGGTCGAGGGCGCGAGCCCGAGACCCAGGCGACACAGCCCCTTGAGGCGGGCGAGG